>OHZJ01000072.1_pt1 | contig 54736 bp, 45 predicted proteins | sample 1580411 | NCBI WGS metagenome assembly OHZJ01 (sample SAMEA3882519, study PRJEB24775) | human gut metagenome | biome: human-associated habitat; feature: intestine environment; material: feces | place: Netherlands | collected 2009/2010 | reverse complement strand
CCCTGTCTGGCCATTGCGATAGCCATTTTAGATTCTGTGACTGTATCCATTGCTGCACTCATCATAGGAATGTTAAGCACGATTTTCTTAGTAAGATGAGTCCTGAGATCAATCATGTTTGGTGTGACTTCAGAATACTGTGGAACTAAGAGAACATCATCAAATGTAATTCCTTCGCCGATAATAGTACCCATTTTGTTTTTTCCTCGCTTTCTTGTATGTGATAGTTATTAAAAATTATATATGCCGCCTGTAAAAGAGACGGTTTCTATTAAAGTAATTTTAATGATGATAGCAAATTAAAATGTACATGTCAAGGAGATATAAGCTACATTGTAAAATATTATACAATATATAAGCAAAAGTAATAAAATGCCTTTTGCATTGAAGCTGTATTTATGGTATCTTAATTATGTAATAAATATGTTTTTTATTGTTTATTTTATTTAAGTATATATTTTTATTTAATGTAATGACAAAGGGGTCCATTATATAGGATTCTTTTGCCTTTTTTCTATACAGAAAGATTACACAAAGAGATTTTATGGTATGTAGGAGAAAGTTATGGAATTTCGACCATGTATTGACATCCACAATGGAAGTGTCAAACAGATTGTCGGCGGTTCGCTTAAGGATAAAGCGGACTATGCCACGGAAAATTTTGTATCCCAGCAGGACGCAGCATTTTATGCCAGACTTTATAAAGATTCCGGTATAAAGGGCGGACATATAATCCTGCTCAATCCATCTACGAGTGAGTTCTACGAAAAGACAAAGGCACAGGCAATAAGTGCACTTGGGGCATATAGGAATGGACTTCAGGTGGGGGGAGGCATGACCCCTGATAATGCACAGGAATTTATAGATGCCGGTGCACAGGCAGTCATAGTAACATCATATGTGTTTAAAGATGGAAAAATCAATTATGATAATCTAAAAAAAATATATAATGCCGTTGGCAGAGAACACCTTGTTCTTGATCTTTCATGCCGCAAAAAAGATGGAAAATATTATATAGTCACTGACAGATGGCAGAAATTTACGGATGAGATCGTAAATGAGAAGATGCTGGATAATCTCTTGGAATATTGCACAGAATTTCTTATCCATGCGGTTGATGTGGAAGGAAAGGCCAATGGAATAGAAGATGAGCTTGTCTCCATTCTCGGGAACTGGGGGAAGATCCCGATAACATATGCCGGGGGCGTGAGCAGCTTTGAGGACTTAATAAAGATAAGAGAGCTTGGCAAAAATAAACTGAATGTAACGATCGGAAGTGCGCTTGATATTTTCGGAGGCAGCATGGATTATAATAAGGTAATAGAATTTTGTGAAGGAGAATCAAAATGAGCAAGTATACAAAGCAGGACATAATAAGGATTGTAGAGGAAGAGGATATCGAATTTATAAGACTACAGTTTACAGATATATTTGGTACATTAAAGAACGTTGCTATCACAGCAGGACAGCTGGAAAAAGCATTAGATAACAGATGTATGTTTGACGGATCATCTATAGAGGGATTTGTCAGAATAGAAGAATCTGATATGTATCTGTATCCGGATCTTGATACATTTATGATCTTTCCGTGGAGACCACAGCAGGGAAAGGTTGCAAGGATCATATGTGATGTGTACAGGGCAGACGGGACACCTTTTGAGGGAGATCCTAGATATGTCTTAAAGAAACAGATAGATGCAGCAAAAGAAATGGGCTATATATTTAATGTAGGTCCTGAATGTGAATTTTTCCTTTTTCATCTTGATGATAATGGACAGCCGACTACGATAACACATGAAAGGGCAGGATATTTCGATCTTGGTCCTAACGACCTCGGGGAAAATGCCAGAAGAGATATGGTCCTTACGCTTGAGGATATGGATTATGAGATTGAGGCATCACATCATGAAGTCGCACCGGCACAGCATGAGATCGACTTCAAATATGAAGAGGCAATGTGCACGGCAGACAATATAATGACATTCAAGCTAGCGGTAAAAACGATTGCAAAAAGACATGGATTGTTTGCAAGCTTTATGCCAAAACCAAAGCATGGGGTAAGTGGTTCAGGAATGCATATAAATATGTCTCTTAGTAAAGATGGAAAGAACATATTCGAAAATGAAGATGATGAGCTTGGACTTAGCAAAGAGGCATATTATTTCATCGGCGGCATAATGAAGCATATGAAAGGAATGACGGTAATAACTAATCCTATAGTAAATTCCTACAAACGTTTTGTGCCGGGATATGAAGCACCTATTTATATTACATGGTCTGCGACAAACAGAAGTCCGCTTATAAGGATCCCTGCAAGCCGTGGGGATGGAAAAAGGGTAGAACTAAGAAATCCGGATCCGTCGGCGAATCCATATCTTGTTCTTGCATTATGTCTTGCAGCGGGACTTGATGGAATAAAAAATAAAATTGAGCCTGATGCTGAGCTCCGTGAGAATGTATTTGAACTTACAGATGAAGATAAAGAAAGGCTTAAAATAGAATCACTTCCGGCTGATCTTCATGAGGCAGTTGAGGAATTAAAGAAGGACGAATTTATACAGAGTGTGCTAGGAAGCCATATATCCGGCAAATATATAGAAGCAAAGGAAGCTGAATGGAACGAATACAGAACCCAGATCTCAGATTGGGAGATAGAAGAGTATCTTTATAAATTTTAAAAGGACGTAGCATACTGTGAATAATATTGTAGTGGCATTTCCCAAAGCAGAAATTGCAAAATCGATAAAAAGAATATTAGCGCAGAGCGGTTATTCAGTGTCAGCTGTTACGAGTACCGGTGCTTCCACTTTGACGTGTATGCAGGGGCTTGATTCCGGAATAGTAATATGCGGTTACAGATTTTCGGATATGATGTACAGCGAAATTTATGAGTATATGCCTAAAGAGTTCCAGATGCTTCTTATCGCATCAGCAGCAGGAATAATGGAAAAAGATGTAGATAATCTGATTTCCCTATCGATGCCGCTTAAGGTTCATGAGCTTTTGCAGACACTTGAGATGATGGACTACAGCATAACAAGACGGCGGAAAAAAATGCGTCAGAGGCCAAAAGCCAGATCAGATCAGGATCGTGAGATGATAGAGCAGGCAAAGGCAGTACTCATGGAACGAAACAGTTTTTCAGAGGATGAGGCTCACAGATACATACAAAAAAGAAGTATGGACAATGGAACCGGTCTTGTTGAGACTGCGCAGATGATACTCAGTCTTATGACGGAGGTATAACAGATATGTTTTTTATAGTTTACCTTTACACTATAATAGTAAAGTGGTAAATTTTAAGACATAAAGATTGATAAAAGCATAAGTATTGATCATAACATCAGAAATGATGTTTAATATAGCAATGAAAAGGAGAAAATAAATGTTTCAGATTAATGATAACTATCAGAAATTACCTGGAAGCTACCTGTTTAGTACAATAGGTAAAAAGGTTGCAGCATATCAGGAGGCAAATCCTGATAAGGAGATAATCCGTCTTGGAATCGGTGATGTGACACAGCCTCTTGCACCTGCAATAATCGAGGCTCTTCATAAGGCAGTAGATGAGATGGGGAAAGCAGAGACTTTCCATGGCTATGCACCGGATCTTGGATATGAGTTTTTAAGAAGTGCAATCTCAAAAAATGATTATCAGGCAAGAGGATGTGATATAGCAGCGGATGAGATTTTTATATCAGATGGAGCGAAGAGTGATTCAGCGAATATCCAGGAGCTTTTTGGAGCAAAAAGCCGTATAGCTGTTACAGATCCGGTATACCCTGTATATGTGGATTCAAATGTCATGGCAGGAAGAACCGGTACATATGACAGTAAAACAGAGACATGGAGTGACGTGATCTATATGCCATCCACAGCAGAGAACGGATTTGTACCTGAGCTTCCAAAAGAAGTGCCGGATATGATTTATCTTTGCCTTCCAAACAACCCTACAGGTACTACACTTACAAAGGATCAGCTTCAGGTATGGGTTGATTATGCAAATAAAAATGGTTCTGTTATAATTTTTGATGCAGCCTATGAGGCATATATCAGCGAAAGTGATGTACCACATTCTATCTATGAATGTGATGGAGCAAAAACTTGTGCTATCGAGCTTAGAAGTTTTTCAAAGAATGCAGGATTTACTGGTGTGCGTCTTGGATTTACGGTAGTTCCAAAGGAACTTAAATGCGCAGATGTATCACTTCATTCTATGTGGGCACGCCGCCACGGAACGAAATTCAATGGTGCTCCTTATATCGTACAGCGTGCAGGAGAGGCTGTTTATTCAGATGCTGGAAAAGCGCAGCTTAAAGACCAGGTTGCTTACTATATGAACAATGCAAAGACAATAAAGAGCGGCCTTGCAGAGGCGGGATTTACAGTGTACGGAGGAGTAAATGCACCATATATCTGGCTTAAGACACCGGATAAGATGACATCATGGGAATTCTTTGATTATCTTCTTGAAAATGCAAATGTGGTAGGAACACCAGGATCAGGATTTGGACCAAGCGGTGAAGGATACTTCCGACTTACAGCATTCGGAAACTACGGAAATACAGTAAAGGCTCTTGAGAGAATCAAAGCTTTATAAATAATGATATAAATAAGGATATAAAATAAAGCGCCGGTTTTGAACATCAGATGATGGTCAAAACCGGCGCTTGTTGTTTAAAATAGTAAAGATTCTGAACTGTTATGAGTTCTTTTTGAATCCGGCTCTCTTACGAAGCGTAGGATCGAGTATTTTCTTTCTGATACGCAGGCTTTCAGGTGTTACCTCAAGAAGCTCGTCTGTATCAATGAAATCTATCGCCTGCTCAAGACTTAGGATTTTTGGTGGAACAAGTGTAAGCGCATCATCAGCAGATGAAGAACGTGTATTTGTAAGATGTTTTTTCTTACATACGTTAAGCTCGATATCCTCTGCTTTTGCACACTGTCCGATAACCATTCCTGAGTAAACTTTTTCACCAGGTCCAATGAAAAGTGTTCCTCTTTCCTGAGCTGAGAAAAGTCCGTAAGCCACAGACTCACCAGTCTCGAATGCGATAAGGGAACCTGTTGCACGATATGCGATATCTCCCTTATATGGTTCGTAACCGTCGAATATCGTATTTAAAATTCCGTTACCCTTTGTATCTGTCATGAACTCTCCGCGGTATCCGATAAGTCCACGTGAAGGGATATGGAATTCAAGCCTTGTATATCCTCCGGCGATAGAACCCATATTTCTAAGCTCACCTTTACGCTGCTGGAGTTTAGAGATGACTGCTCCTGTAAATTCATCAGGAACATCAATGTAAGCAAGCTCCATTGGCTCAAGCTTTTTGCCATTTTCATCATATTTGTATAAAACTTCTGCTTTACTTACTGCAAATTCATATCCTTCACGGCGCATATTCTCGATAAGAACTGATAAATGAAGCTCTCCACGTCCTGATACTTTGTATGAATCAGCAGATTCTGTTTCCTCAACACGGAGTGATACATCAGTGTTAAGCTCCCTGAAAAGTCTGTCACGAATGTGACGGCTTGTTACATATTTTCCTTCCTGACCGGCAAGAGGGCTGTCATTTACTATAAAGTTCATAGAGATTGTAGGCTCTGAGATCTTCTGGAAAGGAATTGATTCAGGATTTTCCGGTGAGCAGATAGTATCTCCGATATGGATATCTGCAATACCTGAGATCGCTACGATGGAACCGAATTTTGCTTCTGTAACATCAACTTTATCAAGACCATCGAATTCATAAAGTTTGCTGATCCTTACCTTCTGGAGCTTGTCAGGATCATGATGGTTTACAACAACAGCCTCCTGATTTACTTTAAGTGATCCATTGTCGATCTTTCCAATACCGATACGTCCAACGTACTCGTTGTAATCAATAGTGCTGATAAGTACCTGTGTACTTGCATCAGGATCTCCTGTAGGAGCCGGGATATAGTTTACGATAGTCTCAAAGAGAGGAGTCATATCTTTTCTCTCGTCATCAAGGTTTTTCATGGCATATCCTTCTCTTGCAGATGCAAAAACGAATGGACAGTCAAGCTGCTCCTCAGAAGCGTCGAGATCCATAAAGAGCTCTAATACTTCATCTATAACCTCGTTTGGTCTTGCTTCCGGACGGTCAATCTTGTTGACACATACTATTATAGGAAGATTAAGTGATAATGCTTTCATAACTACGAATTTTGTCTGAGGCATAACACCCTCGAAAGCATCTACTACAAGTACAACACCATTTACCATCTTCAGAACACGTTCAACTTCTCCACCGAAGTCAGCATGTCCAGGAGTATCAATAATGTTGATCTTGATATCTTTGTATTGGATAGCTGTATTTTTTGAGAGGATTGTGATACCTCTTTCACGCTCAATATCATTTGAGTCCATTACACGTTCCTGAACCTCCTGGTTCTCACGGAACACACCACTTTGCTTTAAAAGTTCATCTACTAATGTAGTTTTACCATGATCAACGTGGGCAATAATTGCAATATTACGAATATCGTCTCTGGTTGTTTTCATAAATTTCCTTCTTTCCTGTTTAAAACAAGTTTGCAACTCATTTATTCTATCATAATTTCTTGAATCTGCAAGGTTTCTTTTAAATTTTTTATAAAAATAAAGTACATTACATAAGCTGCTTTGACAGAAGGTACATAGGTTTTTTATTAAGAGTAAATATTTATCGACAACATTTGAGGAAAAATACACGGCGTGAATGGTAAAAATACATTCGAAAAGAACATTTTACAAAAGGAAGGGAGAAAAATATTCATGGCAGATAAAATGTTTGAAAACAACCAGGTGTCCATAATCGGAGAGATAGTATCAGATTTTCAGTACAGTCACGAGGTGTATGGAGAGGGCTTTTATATGATGGAAGTCTCGGTAAGAAGATTATCTGATTTTGTAGATTACATACCGGTTATGGTTTCGGAGAGAATAATTGATGTTGAGGCAGATTACATAGGACAGCTTGTGTACATAAGCGGGCAGTTCCGGTCATTCAACAGGCATGAGGAACGCAAAAACAGACTTGTACTATCAGTTTTTGCAAGAGAACTTGAAATACTAGATCCTGATTGTGACGAAGATGCGGGAAACCAGATATTTTTGGACGGGTACATATGTAAGGAAGCAATATATAGAAAAACACCGCTTGGAAGGGAAATTGCGGATCTGCTTGTTGCGGTAAACAGATCATACGGAAAATCGGATTACATACCATGTATCTGTTGGGGCAGAAATGCAAGATTTGCAGCCGGGTTTGAGGTCGGAACACATGTACAGATCTGGGGCAGGATACAAAGCCGCGATTATGTAAAGAAGCTGAGCGAGACACAGGTCGAGCAGAGAACAGCGTACGAAGTTTCGGTAAGCAAGATAGAAATATAAGCGTTGCTATTAACACTGTCAGGTGTGAACAGTAAGATATAAGCTGTTGCCAGGTTGCAAATTTGTGAATAGTATGGTATTTTAGGACATATTGTTAATATAAGATATCGGATTGAACTGATTTTATAATGTAATTATTCCAGTAAGAGTGATTACAGATCGGTTGGGATTGATCATGATATGGAGGCATAAATATGGAAAAAGGTGCAGTACGGATCTATTATGGCGAGGGTCATGGAAAGACAAATGTTGCAATCGGAAGTGCCATATGTGCGGCATGTGAAGGAAGAACGGCAATCATAATCCAGTTCCTAAAAGGTAAAAATGAACAGGAATTTTTAAGCAGGCTTGAGCCGGAGGTAAAGTTCTTTAATTTTTCAAGGGCAGGAATTCTTTTTGAACAGCTTGATGAGGACAGCAGACAGGAAGAAATCATGAACATAAAGAATGGCTTTAATTATGCAAAGAAGGTGGTTTCAACCGGAGCGGGGTCAGTCGTTGTGTTAGATGAGCTTCTCGGTCTTATGGATCTTCATCTGATAAGCAGGGATGATATAGCAGAGCTTTTAGCATCAAAGCCCGATGATGTGACTGTTATAATCACTGGACGTGTCCTTGATGACAGTGTAAGGGAGCTTGCAGATGAAATTTATAATATAGCGCAGGAAAAATAATGTTAAGTAATTATAGGCATTGACATTATATTAGGGTGGTGCTAGTATGGATTATAGCAATTGGATTTAGTAAATTAATTATCCGGTTGAGTTAAATTAAATATTTTAATAGATAGAGGTCGCGCGAATTATGAGTAGTCTGCCGGATATCAGCAGAGATATGTGAACGCAGATGAAAGGAATAGCGCCGAAAGGATATTATTACTGCAGATTATATTCTTGGGCATAGAGTGAACAACTTTATGACTGTCATCATATTTGATGGGGAGCTATCATGATTCACAGTGAATTACGACCGGCTCAAAAGAGCCGGTCTTTTTAGCGCATAAGAAAAGGAGAATAAAATTATGGCAATTTTCAAAGGAGCAGGAGTAGCAATCGTCACACCAATGAATAAAAATGAAGAGGTAAACTACGATAAGCTTGAGGAACTTATAAACATCCAGATAGATCAGGGAACTGATGCTATCATTATTGCAGGAACAACAGGAGAGAGCGCATGTCTTTCAATGGAAGAACATGCCGATGTAATAAAAGCTGCAGTAGAGTTTACAAAACATCGTGTACCTGTAGTTGCTGGAACCGGATCAAACTGCACAAGAACAGCTGTACAGCTTTCAAAAGAAGCAGAGGGCTTTGGTGCAGACGGACTTCTTGTAGTGACACCATATTACAATAAGGCTACACAGGCAGGTCTTATAAACCATTATTCACAGATCGCAGATAATACAAAATGTCCTATTATCATGTACAACGTACCAGGACGTACAGGATGTAACCTGCTTCCGGAGACAGCAGCAGAGCTTTTCCAGACAAAAGAAAATATCGTAGGATTAAAAGAAGCTACCGGAAATCTTGCACAGGCATCACAGACAATGTATTTAACCGATGGAAAGATCGATATGTATTCAGGCGAGGACGGACTTGTACTTCCACTTATGTCTATCGGAGCTATCGGAGTTATTTCCGTATGGAGCAATGTGGCACCGGCAAAGGTACATGCACTTTGTGACAGCTTCTTTAAAGGAGATATAGAGACTGCACAGAAGCTTCAAAGAGAAGCACTTCCACTTGTAAATGCACTTTTCTCAGAGGTTAACCCTATACCTGTAAAGAAAGCATTAAATCTTATGGGACTGAATGTTGGACCACTCAGAAGTCCAATGTGTGAGATGGGACAGGAAAATGCGCAGAAACTTGCAGAAGTTATGAAAGAGTACGGAATTAAGCTGGCATAATAGTATTATTATAATAGCATTACGGAAAGGATACGATACAAAATGACAAAAGTAATAATGAATGGCTGCAACGGAAAAATGGGACAGACTATAACAAATATATGTAAATCTGATGCAGATGTAGAAATTGTTGCAGGAATTGACCTTTATGATGGGATAGATAACGATTACCCGGTATTTTCAAGCATTGATAAATGTGACGTGGATGCAGATGTTGTGATTGATTTTTCTAATGCAAAGGCAGTTGACGGAGTACTTGATTATTGTGTAGATAAGCAGATCCCGGTTGTTTTATGTACTACAGGACTTTCAGATGAGCAGCTTGAAAAGGTTGACGAGTGTTATAAAAAGGTTGCTGTTCTTAAATCAGCAAATATGTCTCTCGGAGTAAATACTCTTATGGCGCTCCTTAAAAAGGCTGCACAGGTATTTGCACCGGCAGGATTTGATATGGAAATCGTGGAGAAGCACCACAACTTAAAGCTGGACGCACCATCAGGAACAGCGCTTGCACTTGCCGATTCAATGAACGAGGCGCTTGATAATGAATATCATTATGTGTACGACCGCAGCCAGGTAAGAAAGCAGCGTGATCCAAAGGAAATCGGTATTTCAGCCGTACGAGGTGGAAATATCGTTGGAGAACACGAAGTATTATTCTGCGGACAGGATGAGGTTATAGAATTTAAGCATACAGCATATTCAAAAGCTGTATTTGCCAAGGGTGCAGTTGAAGCTGCAAAATTCTTAAAAGGAAAGGCTGCCGGACATTATGATATGGCAGACGTTATTGCAGCAAAATAATATATTTTCTAATATTTTGCATTTATAGCGATACACATATAATACTACTTGATTTAATTAAATGAGCGTATTATAGTAATAAATGAACATGATTAATTGTTCATAATTATTGAAAATAAACAGGGGAGCTGGCATAAAGCCGGCTGAGAGTAGGCTGACAGTGTCTAGACCCATAACCTGATTTGGATAATGCCAACGTAGGATAATATCGCAGAAGTAGATTTATTAAGCGGATATTCCTTGGGGGATATCTGCTTATTTTAATATGCGGTAAATGTTTTTTATCGGCCAAGGTGCTGACAAACAGGAAGCTTTATGGCAGAAATGGTATTGGAGTCTATATGGATAAATACATAGAAAATCTTAAGATAAAAAGTCCTCTCATCCACAATATTACAAATATGGTTACGATAAATGATGTGGCAAACATAGAACTGGCATGCGGGGCACGTCCTATAATGGCGATGGCACCACAGGAGATGGAAGAGGTAACAGGCATATGTGACGGATTAAACATTAATATCGGGACACCGACCGAGGAACGTTTTGCGGCAATGCGTATAGCAGCCCGGACGGCACAAAAAAGGGGAATACCGATAACACTTGATCTGGTCGGTGTAGGAGTAAGCCGTTTTCGAATGAACTTTGTTCAGGAACTTTTATCTGAGACAAAAATAGATGTGATAAAAGGAAACCTGTCTGAAATCAAAGCCATAATGGAGCATGGAAGATGCGAAGGCGGCGTGGAAGCTGTGGATAAGGCAGATGAAAACGAGATAAAAAAGCTTGTGTGCGCTGTTGCTGACAGATATAACTGTGTTGCAGTGATAACCGGAAGGGTGGATTACATCGCCGCAGTGAGTAAAACTACGGATCCATGTAATTTGGCAGAAGAATCACAGTATCTAGGAAAATTCCGTGTTGCGGCTGTGACCGGTGGACATCCGATGATGAAAAAAGTGACAGGAACAGGATGCCAGCTTTCGGGGCTTATATGTTCATTTACTGCGGCAAATACGGATGATAAATTTGGAGCAGTAAAAGCTGCTTTACAGTGTATGAAAAGGGCTGGTGAGATTGCAGCAGAAAATTCATGTATCACGGATAAAGATAAAGCAGTACAGATGGATGATGGAAACTCCATCATTGGAAATGCCACATATAAAAACAGGATAATAGATGCGGTTTATCAGAATAATCACATAAGGCAGGAAAAGATATGAATATTTCAGATTTAAAACTATATGCTGTGACAGACAGAAAATGGCTGAACGGTGCAAAATTATCCGAACACGTAAAGCTGGCCCTTGAGGGCGGAGCTACGATGATACAGATACGTGACAAAGATATTTTGTCACATGAGGGCGGCATGATCACAGATGGCATGATAAAAGAGCAGGAAAAAGAAGAAGCTCTTGAAATTAAACGTATATGTCATGAGTATAAGGCACCGCTTATTATAAACGACAATGTTCAGTTTGCAATGGAGATAGATGCTGATGGAGTGCATTTAGGACAGGATGATATGGATCCGGAGACAGCACGAAAGTTACTAGGACCTGATAAAATAATAGGTGTCACTGCAAAGACAGTAGAACAGGCAAAGACAGCCGAAAGAAAAGGGGCAGATTATCTGGGCTCAGGTGCAGTATTCGGATCGACAACGAAGCTTGATGCAAAGCCGATGTCAAAGGAGCTTTTAAAAGAAATAACATCATCGGTAGATATTCCGGTAGTGGCTATCGGCGGCATAAATGCAGAAAATGCAAAAACACTTAAGGGTACCGGGATCGCTGGAATAGCAGTTGTCGGAGGAATATTTGCAAATGATGATATAAAGCTGGCAGCAGAGCAGCTGGCGCATATATGTGATGAATTATAATTGTGCAGCTGTAAAACAGCACTACAATTAAAAATAGATAAAATATAGTAATAGGAGATAAAGCGTATGAGTAATTACACAACACAGATGGATGCCGCAAGAAAAGGCATCGTGACACCTGAAATTGAAAAAGTAGCAAAGAAAGAAAAAATGGAAGTAGATAAGCTTATGGAGCTTGTTGCAAGCGGTAAAGTTGCCATTCCTGCAAACAAGAGACATAAATCACTTGAGCCGGAAGGCGTAGGAAGCATGCTCCGCACAAAGATCAATGTAAACCTTGGTGTATCGAGGGACTGCAAGGATTATGATGTCGAGATGGAAAAGGTTATGAGCGCTGTAAACCTTGGTGCAGAAGCTATTATGGATCTTTCAAGCCACGGAAATACACAGCCGTTCAGACAGAAGCTTACAAGTGAGTGTCCGGCAATGATAGGAACAGTTCCTGTTTACGACAGTGTGATCCATTATCAGAGAGATCTTGCAACGCTTACAGCTAAAGATTTTGTAGATGTTGTAAGACTTCATGCAGAGGATGGAGTGGATTTCGTGACACTTCACTGCGGAATCACAAGAAAGACAATAGAGCAGATTAAAAAGCATAAACGTAAAATGAACATCGTAAGCCGTGGAGGAAGCCTTGTTTTTGCATGGATGAGCATGACAGGTGAGGAAAATCCATTTTATGAGTACTATGATGAGATCCTTGATATATGTGAGCAGTATGATGTCACTATCTCACTCGGTGATGCCTGCAGACCGGGATGTCTTGCAGATGCGACAGATGTATGCCAGATAGAGGAGCTTGTAAGACTCGGCGAGCTTACAAAACGTGCGTGGGATCACAATGTACAGGTAATGGTTGAGGGACCGGGACATGTTCCGCTTGATCAGGTTGCTGCAAATATGAAAGTACAGCAGACAATCTGCATGGGAGCACCTTTCTATGTACTTGGACCTCTCGTAACAGATATCGCACCGGGATATGACCACATCACAGCAGCTATCGGTGGCGCAGTTGCAGCCATGAACGGAGCAGCATTCCTGTGTTATGTAACACCGGCAGAGCATCTTGCCCTTCCAAATGTTGAGGATACAAAGCAGGGAATCATAGCATCAAAGATCGCAGCCCACGCAGCAGATATTGCAAAGGGAATACCGGGCGCAAGAGATATCGATGACAAGATGGCTGATGCAAGACGTGTGCTTGACTGGGATGCACAGTTTGCCTGTGCGCTTGACCCGGAAACAGCAAAAGCTATCAGGGATGACCGTCTTCCGGAGGATGACCACAGCGAGGCATGCAGTATGTGTGGAAAATTCTGTGCAGTCAGAAGCATGAACAAAGCGCTTGCAGGAGAATACATAGATATCCTGTAAAAAAAGTAACTGTTCAGTGCTGTCACAATTGAAAGCCGCATATTTTTATACGGAATAGTTATAAAATAAGCAACAAATAATTGCCAGCAGGATACTATGTCCGGCTGGCAAAATTTATAATATGGCAGGGAGATAAAATGAAAGACGCAAAAAATAATAAAACTATATCAGTCCGTAAACTTGCAATGGCGGGAGTTCTTGTTGCTGTTGCCGTCGCAGGAAGCTTGTTCAGTTTCCCGGTAGCGGGAAGTAAATGTGCTCCGGTGCAGCATATGGTAAACATATGCGGAGCGATATTTTTAGGACCGGCATGGAGTGTTGGCGTGGCATTCTGTGCCAGTGTAATAAGAAATCTGACAGGGCTTGGAAGCCTGATGGCTTTTCCGGGAAGCATGGTTGGTGCGTTATGTTGTGGACTGATGTATAAATTCAGCAAAAAGATCATTCCGACATGTATCGCAGAGGCTCTTGGAACGGGAATACTCGGAGGGCTGGCTGCATACCCGCTTGCAAAATATGTGATGCTCATACAACCGGATGGAATGTTTATTTATATAATACCTTTCCTGATTTCGACAGTTGTCGGAAGTGTAGTCGCAGCAGTTGTAATGCTGATACTGAAAAAGAGCGGAGTTTTAGCATCATTTTCAAATGAATAAAAAAAGTACTCACATTTTTATAGAATGTGGGTACTTTTTTTATGGAATAAATGGCATGAGTGATATAATAGTCATATATGTACTCTCGGAATCTTCTTTAAACGAATAATTCTGGCTATATTTCCGATATACTGCTTCCATTTTCTCGTCGTACACACCGTGTACGCACTGCGAAAATGTCATTGTATATCAAAAATCTATCTCAGAATTCTTCATTTAGAAGATTCCGAGAGTACATACATAAAAGCAGGAGGAAGTCATATGAGGCCGGTTAATTTGTATTTACTTACAAGAGATATGGATAAAAATACATATACAGAGTTTGAAAATATTTTATCAGCCAGAAAAGAGCGCATGCAGATCAAGGAACATGAGTTTGGAAGTCTGCGGAGGCTGGTTGATATTTTGCAGGAAAAGGGAGTTACGATCGCCCAGCTGGATGGATTTTTTTACTCATATACGATACGACAGATAGGGAAGGAATTTGATCTTCTAAAGATAGATGCTCCAAACAGAGTCCTTAATATCGAACTCAAAAGTATGTCTGTCACGGAAGAAAAAATCGAAAGACAGCTTTTAAAAAATAAGTATTATCTGGGAACATTAGCCGATAGGCTTGATATGTACACATATGTGGAGGAAACTGACAGTCTGTATACTTTACAGGATAATGTATTAAAGAAGGCTGATTTTAGTGAACTTGTCTGTGCAGTAAAATCATTTTCTGAATATGGGACAGACAATCCGGATAAGCTGCTGCAGGCAAAAAATTATCTCATATCGCCGCTTAATATGCCAAAAGAATTTCTGGAAGGCAGATATTTCCTTACGCAGCAGCAGGAAATGATAAAAAAGAGCATATGTGAAAGTTTGTCTGATGAGAACAGCTGTACAAGCTATTGGGGCATAACAGGGATTGCCGGAACCGGAAAGACACTCATTATGTATGATCTGGCAAAGGAAATGTCAAAAAACGGAAGAGTTCTGCTTATCCATTGCGGTATATTAAGTGATGGACACAGAATGTTGAATGATATGATGGAAAATGTTGACATAATAAGTGGAAATGATATATGCAGAAGCAGTTTCGGTGAAAAGAAAAGCGTACAGGATAGATATCAGTTTTTACTTGTAGATGAGGCACAGCGGATGTCCGAAAATGCTCTGGAATTTATTAAGTCCGTAACGGGAAATGGGATAAAAATCTGTGTTTTTTCGTATGATTATTTCCAGATATTATCAAAGACTGAGCAGCGCAGAAATATACCGGCAAGGATTGCCACACTTCCCGGATTTACAGAACTTAAACTGTCCGGGAGGATCCGCAGCAACAGGGAGATGAATTCGTTTATACAGACACTTCTGGATTTGCGTGAACGTGACCAGAATCATATTTATCAATATGAAAATGTAGATGTTCTTTTTGCAAAGAATGATAAAGAAGCAGCACAGATTATCAATTTCTACAGAAATGAACGGGGATACACATTTATAGAATATGATGATCCAATCAAAGACTGTCCCGGGGATATAAATGTTCTGGAAACATCTGGCATGGAGTTTGAGGACGTTATAATCACATTGACGAATCATTTCAAATATAGCGATGAAGGTGTGCTTATGGGAAATGCACATCCCAATCCTGATTACAGCTACTATAGGCTGTTGTTTCAAAGTGTCTCAAGAACGAGGGAGAGACTTTGTATAGTGGTTGTTGGGGATGGAGTGCTGTTTGGGAAAGTGCTGGGAATACAGAAAAAAATGTAGTGTATATAAATATCTTGAATGCGTGAAGACAAGGTGAAGACAACATGGTACAATAGCGACAAAAAAATCTACATTTTTGCAAAAAATGCAATGAAAATTTAAAAAAAGTTACATAAAAGTTAAAAAAACATGGTTCAAAAGGCATATATTTAAGATAGGGAGGTTAAACGGTAACAATAAGAAGAATCAAAACTTAATACAGCTTCATTCAGGAGGTGAGAAACAGTAATATACACGTAATTAAAAGAAGCAATAAATATAACATAAAACACAGCAAAAAACGAGGTAAAAAAGATGAAAAATATCACAAGAAAAATATTAATGGCAACAATGGCTCTCACAGTAGCCACAACATCTATTCCGGCAACAGCAGCATTAAATCCGACTGGTACAGTTTCAGTACAGGCTGCTGAAAAGAATGGTTTATACCATGAAGGATCTGACTGGAATTATTATAAGAATGGAAGAGTATCTACAGATACAACACTTGTCAAATATAACGGCTCATGGTGGTATGTTAAGAATGGAAAGATTGATTTTTCAGCAAGAACGCTCTGTAAATATAATGGTACTTGGTGGTATGTATCAGGCGGTAAGGTAGACTTTAGCGCTGAAACAGTTGTTAAGTATAACGGCTCATGGTGGTATGTAAAGGATGGTAAAGTTAACTTTGGAGCAAGAACACTCTGTAAATACAATGGCACCTGGTGGTTTATAGAAAATGGACGCATACAGTGGAATGGCGAATCTATTGTTCAGTATGGCGGAACATGGTACTACGTCAAAAACGGACAGGTAGACTGGAATAGTGGAGAAACATTATGCAGATATGACGGGGCATATAAGGGACCTACTACAGAAGAAATGCCTTACAATAAAAAAGATTATTGCGCATTACATGAACCTATAAGCAACTGGTATTCAGAAGATGGTACTTATAACGGCTCATGGTGGCATATAAAAGATGGCAGGGTTAAATTTGATACTACATTAGTCAGATATAATGGAACATGGTATTACGTTCATAATGGTATTGTAGACTGGGGAACTTATCTGCACAAGAATCCAAGACCTGTATACCGGGAGATTGTTGGAACCGATTCGAATGGTAATGATATATACAATGTAAACCATAACTGTTATTCAAACTTTACATTATGTTATTACAATGGAAACTGGTGGGTAATTAACAAAGGTACTGTTGCTTTTGATAAATTTATCGGAAAAGTGAGATATGGAGACAGAGTATATATGGAATATGCTGAAGGAAATGAATTTTTACCAATAATTGATTTTAACTATTTGGGATTTCAGAATGGTTCAACACAGGAGGAAAATTTATATCATTCTACGATTAGAATGTATAAATAAGAATGTATAAATAACATTTTATAAGGAGAAGTGCAATGTAAAAGGAAGTGAATAAATGATAAAGGCGATGAAGTATAAAGGTTTTAAATCATTGTGTAAGCTTTTAATAGGAATGTCATTCTGTTTTTTATCTATAGGATATGGAATGATGGCGCAGACTACAAGTGTGGAAGCAAAATCCTGCTCTTATTGTGGAAGCCCTGATGCAAGCCCTTATCCAGAGTCATCAATTGGCGTGATAAATAAGGGGCATGGTTACAGGCCACTTCACAAAACATGGACATCTTATGTACTTTCGACTGAACCACTAAATATCCAGGTATGGGGATATATAGATGGACAAAGTCCAGATGATCACACTGACAGTGGAAGGGCATGGAATTCCAGAAACGGATATGGTGATACTATATCCATTACTACATCCGGCAAAAAAGATTACAAAGACAGTGATGGTATCATGAAATATAAGTATACTATCACAATGAATAAAACACGTATAGATGGAAGGACACCATGGCTAGATATTTCAGCAAAAGATACAAAAAGTTATACAGTTCAGGAGATAAAAGAATGGAGAGATGTGGAATACTATTCTGAACCTCAATATAATAGAGATCCATTCGGATGCTGCCATAATGCCACTGCTGATATGGATGGTTCAGATGAAAAATGGGACAAAGGCCATGTACATACTTATATGGGATATAGCTTTAATGCAAAGATAATCCGTGTTCCAATTAAATATAACCTTCAATTAGATTTAGATGGTGGTGAGATTACAAATCCTGATGCATCAAGTACATATCCAAGCTTTTATGAAGCAGGCGGACGTTTATATGGTGGCATCATAGGAAGCGGTTCTGTTAATAAAGATGGCTATACATTTAAAGGATGGTCCGGTGGCGGAACAATCGTATATGATCAATATGGAAATCTGAATTATCCGGATAGAAGTAAAACCATTACGCTAAAAACTGGCGAAACATGGTGTAAAAATGGAATATATACATATAATAAAGGTACATATCTAAAAGCGGTATGGGAGAAAAAACCTGAGAAGTATAATCTGACATTAGATTTTAAAGGTGCCAAGGAAATACCGTCATATTCTGGAGATTATGAAAAGATCAATGACCAGAAATATAGATACAAATCATACTTTACTGAAGGATCAAAAAAAGTGTGTATGGAAAAGGCTCCATTTTTAAGGATAATTATGTGTTCAGAGGATGGTACTGGTCTAACGGAATTACTGAGACACAAGTATTTGATAGCAGTGGTGAACCGATACCAAATACAGTACTGGGCAATGGAGAGCAGATATTTGATGAACATGGTAATTATGTAAGAAAATCCGGAACAGAACTGTATGCCAAGTATTATGCAACAACTACAATCAAATATCATGCAGAAAATGAAGCAAACAGCTTCAGCAAAAAATATACCGAGGATGATGGCCAAAAACTTACAAAAGTAAATGACTGGTGGAAAGCACAAAAGGTCGTATATGGAATAAGATATCAATGCAATATGCTAAAGAAATTGATGTAATAAATAGTTGAAAGTTGAGGTGAGAGTGTGCGAATTAGTAAAAAAACAGCAAAGAGTCAGAGTATATTGACTGGAAAAATAAATATTATTACTGTAATATCATTGATATTTTTGGTTTTAGTTGATATGTATATGTTGATTGTACTAAAAATTTCTTGTAAACCTATTGTGGAATATACTTTTGAAGTGATAATAATAGTGTTGGCTATTTCCTTTTTTTCATACAATCAAAGAACCAATAAGTATTTTTTCAAAATAATAAAGTGGTGGACTTCGGTTATTACATTTTTACTTGGTGTATATTTTAAGGATATATTTGAATTAATAATAGAATTTATTAAAATATATGCAGTCAGAGATTTTATTTTAATTATGTTAATTATGTTACCTGTTATTATAGAAATAATAGGATTTATAATATCACTTTTACGGTTTATTTTGTGGAAGGGATACGAATTGGAATTAAATGAAAAGAATAAAATAATTACTATACACAAGAAACACGCTAAAGCTAATAGATTACTTGGTAACGTTATTTATACTATAGATGATAAAACTATATTTGCTAATTTAAATACTTTTTATTCAAGCAAACGAGTTATGGATTATGAAAAAATATTTGATGAGCTAGCGTTAAAAGAAATTATAGAAGAATTAAATAAAGTGGCAGAAATTGAAGAATGTACAAAAATATCAATCTGTTGTGATAGATATGCTCCTGAATTACAATGTAAATATGGATTTAAAAAAATAATATATATGGAAAAGCTTACATATTATGAGAGAGATGTATCATTACATATGAAGTGACTTTTATTTCAAGCTTTTGGGATATAAAAAAATTATAAGTGTGCGATACATATAAATACCATTAATAAAAACATAGATAGCATAGCCGACGAGATTATAAAAAATTTCCAATGAAACAAGTTGTAAAAGCAATAAAGGGTTACCCATGGGAACAAAAAACAACAACAATTTATTTTACACCTGTGCTCTTATCGAATACATAGGGAGACAGGTAAAACGCAGGTGTAGCGAGGTAGTGGACTTACTTACAATAGACCGTATCAAACGTATATATGAGTATGCAGATGTATTTCATTGTGAACCGATAGAGAAGGTGGCATATGAATTTATCATGGAATGCAATATGAGTAAGGGAAACTATGACAACGTGGCAGAGTGTCAATATAAGGTACCGGATTATTGGGATATCGGAGAAGTTTACGAAAGATTAATAGAGGATAGCTATGATGATGAAGATATTGTAAATGGTATATGGGCAGTATATCATTCATGGATAGATTCACATATTTCATACTACAACTCAGATTTCTACTATCAGCCAAGAGACTATATAGCAGCGTGTTTTGAGGAGGGGGATGTTTTATAGAATATTAAGAGAAAACACTAACACACCAGCTATGATATGTCATGGTGCAGAAAAAAAGAGACTCTATCTGCTTTTGATATGATTTACCACCAAATAAGCTGCTGAGTGGTCAAGAAAATCTTTCAAATCTGGATAAAATAAGGATAATTAATCTTAATATTGCTATGCGATAATATAAATGTTATTCTGAATTAAAAGAAATTAATCAGTGGGAGGCACATATATTGGGTATTTATATAAATCCGTCAGCCAGATCATTTGAAATGGCATTAAATTCAGAAATTTTTATTGACAAAAGTGGGTTGATAAAAGAAACAAATAAATGCATAAATACACTCCAAAGATATATGTGTGTAAGCCGTCCGAGACGTTTCGGAAAATCAATGGCTATGGATATGCTTTCAGCATATTATGAGAGAAATATCAATACGGAAAACCTTTTTGGCAATTTGGAAATAAGTCAGGATCAATCATATAAAAAGCATCTTAATCAATATGATGTTTTAAAGATTAATATGCAGGATTTTTTAAGTGCGGCTCATTGTGTTGATGATATGCTTAAGATGTTGAACAATGATATAATTAAAGATTTTTCATTAGAATATAATGAGGTAAATTTTCGTGATGAAAATAATCTTATGCGTGTGATGCAGGATGTGTATGCGGCAATAGGAAGACCATTTGTGATACTTATTGATGAATGGGATTGTCTGTTCAGGGAATATACACAAGATAAAGATGTACAGAAGAAATACCTTGATTTTTTGCGTGGCTGGTTAAAAGACAAAGATTATATCGCATTGGCATATATGACAGGAATACTTCCAATAAAAAAATATGGATCACATTCGGCTCTTAATATGTTTACTGAATATTCTATGACAGATATGGGAGCGTTGGCAGAATATTTCGGTTTTACAGATGATGAAGTGAAAAAATTATGCGCTAGATATGAAATGGATTTTGATGAAGCCAGGGCATGGTATAATGGATATAAACTTGTATCCCACAGCAGATATGGCACAAAAACATATTCGATGTATAGTCCAAAATCTGTAGTTGAGGCAATGCTGAAGCATAAATTTGGAACATATTGGAATCAGACCGAAACATACGAGGCTTTGAAAGTATATATACAGATGAATATGGATGGACTTAAAGATGCAGTGATAAAGATGCTGGCAGGTGAGAGTATTATGATAAACACAGGCACATTTGCGAATGATATGACATCATTTGCAACAAAAGATGATGTGTTAACACTTTTGGTTCATCTTGGATATCTGACATACGATAGTGAAAATGAAATGATAGCAATTCCAAATCGTGAAGTATCAAAAGAATATATAAATGCGATAAGTACGATGGATTGGACGGAAGTGACAAAATTTAAATGACTACAAAGGAAATCTGCTTTTAGCTGGGATCAATTATAACAAGAAAACTAAAAAACATGAATGTGTTATTGAAAAATGGGAGCTGTAGGCTTCCATTTTTTACCGATAAGCTTCCATTTTCCACCTTGCAAGATATCCCATTATGCTTTAAAATATTTATAACTATGTACAGATGTCTGAACCAGAATACATCTGATCTTATAACAACTACAAACATAAATATTTAAGAGGACAAAAAATGATAAACAAATTAGTAGACAAAATCAAAAAAACAAATGCACCTATAGTTGTAGGTCTTGATCCAATGCTTTCATATGTGCCGGAGCACATCCAGAAGAAAGCCTTTGAGGAGTTTGGCGAGACACCGGCAGGAGCAGCCGAGGCAATATGGCAGTATAACAAGGCAATCGTAGATGCTACATATGACCTGATCCCAGCTGTAAAGCCACAGATCGCCATGTATGAGCAGTTTGGTGTTGAGGGTGTAAAAGCATTCCAAAAGACAGTAGATTACTGTCACGAGAAAGACCTTGTAGTTATCGGAGATGTAAAACGTGGAGATATCGGATCTACATCAGCAGCATACGCTACAGGACATCTTGGAAAAGTACAGATAGGAAGCAAGAGCTATTCTACATTTAATGAGGATTTTGCAACAGTAAATCCATATCTTGGAACAGACGGAATCAAGCCATTTGTTGACGTATGTAAAGAGGAAAAGAAAGGAATCTTCATCCTTGTAAAGACATCTAATCCATCAAGCGGGGAATTTCAGGACAGAGTTATAGACGGACGTCCATTATATGAATGGGTAGGCGAGAAAGTTGCTGAATGGGGAGCTGATTGCATGGGTGAATCATACAGTTATGTAGGTGCTGTTGTCGGAGCAACTTACCCAGAGCAGGGAAAAATCCTCCGTAAAGTAATGCCAAAGAGCTTTATCCTTGTACCGGGATATGGTGCACAGGGAGGAAAAGGTGCTGACCTTGTACATTTCTTTAATGAAGACGGACTTGGAGCTATCGTAAACTCATCACGTGGAATCATTGCAGCTTATAAGCAGGATAAGTATAAGGATATGGGAATCACACCTGAAAACTTTGCTGATGCATCACGCAAGGCGGTTGAAGATATGATCGAAGACATCGCAGGAGCGCTTGCAAACCGCTAAAAAGCTGGATTTTGTTGAAGAAAATCATAAAGACAATTAGAAAAAAACGCAAACAGGTTCATTTTAAATATAACCAGGGAGAAAAAATGGCAGAGAAATTTGAGGAGATAGCGGTTGTAGTAGACCAGAATGCGCTTGGCAGCGGGATCTATGACCTTACACTTAAGACAAAAAATATAGCAAAAGCGGCAAAAGCAGGACAGTTTGTATCAGTTTATTCCAATGATAAGAGCAAGCTTCTTCCACGTCCGATCAGCCTTTGTGGAATTGACAGGGATGAGGACACGATAAGACTTGTTTACCGCGTGACAGGTGAGAACACTGGAACAGAGGAATTTTCAAAGCTTGTTATGGGAGACAGGATAAGGATACTTGGACCTTTGGGTAACGGATTTACAGTAGAACCGGGAAAGAAAGCATTTCTTATCGGTGGAGGAATCGGAGTTCCACCAATGCTTCAGCTGGCAAAGGATATAAATTCAGGTGTTGTTCAGACATCCGGTGCTGTTGATACAAATACTCAGGAAAAAGGGCTGACAGAGGAAAAGCAGATAAACGGCCATGGCAAAAAAATATGCGATATGAACATCATCATGGGATACCGTGACGAGAATACATTCCTTCTCGATGAATTTAAAGAGCAGGCAGATTCATTTGTCGCAACAGAGGATGGAAGTGTCGGAACAAAGGGCAATGTCATTGATGCGATAAAGGAAAATGGTCTTGAGGCGGATGTGATCTATGCGTGTGGACCAATGCCAATGCTTCGTGCATTAAAAGCTTATGCGATGGGGCATGATATGGAATGTTATGTTTCGATGGAAGAGCGCATGGCATGTGGAATCGGTGCATGTCTTGCCTGTGTCTGCAAGACAAAGGATAAGGATGCACACAGTAATGTAAACAACAAGCGTATCTGCAAAGAAGGTCCTGTTTTCAATGCGAAGGAGGTAGAACTGTAATGAACTCATCAGGTATAAATAAAACAGATATCAATATGTCGGTAAAAATAGCCGGAGTTGAGTGGAAAAATCCTGTTACAGTAGCTTCCGGAACGTTCGGTTCAGGTGCAGAGTACAGTGAGTTTGTAGATTTAAACAAGCTTGGTGCAGTCACTACAAAAGGCGTTGCAGACAAGCCATGGGAAGGAAATCCTACACCGAGAGTTGCAGAGGTATATGGCGGAATGTTAAATGCGGTAGGCCTCCAGAATCCGGGAATAGAGCTTTTTTGCAAGAGAGATATCCCTTTCTTAAAGAAATATGATACAAAGATCGTCGTAAATGTCTGCGGACATTCAGCGGAAGAGTACATTAATGTCGTAAAAAGACTTGCGGATGAGCCAATCGATATGATGGAGATCAATATATCATGCCCGAACGTCAAAGAGGGCGGTATTGCTTTCGGAACAGATCCAAAGGGAGTCGAGGCTATAACAAAAGAAGTCAAAAAATACGCAAAGCAGCCTGTCATCATGAAGCTTTCTCCTAATGTCACAAGTATTGCAGAGATAGCAAAAGCAGCTGAGGCTGGTGGAGCGGATGCGGTTTCACTTATCAATACAATAACAGGGATGAAAATAGATATTAACAGGCGCAAGTTTGTACTTGCAAACAAGACGGGCGGCATGAGCGGTCCAGCGGTACATCCGGTCGCAGTCCGCATGGTTTATGAGACTGCAAATGCAGTAAACATCCCGATCATAGGAATGGGTGGAATAGCAAATGCCGCAGATGCGATAGAGATGATCCTTGCCGGTGCAACAGCTGTGTCGGTCGGAACAGCAAATTTTGTAAATCCAAAGACAACAGAACAGATAGTTGATGGAATTGCAGAGTATATGTACAAATATGGTGTAAGAGATATAAAAGAGCTCGTAGGAGCTGTAAAATAAGAAAAACTGATCACGAATTTAAAATATCATGGTTGATGTTTTCTTTAAAAATATGGTGGAAATCGTGAAATGAACCACTGAAATTTCCGAGTATCCACATGATCTTTGTAAAGGCAGCCTCAAGTGTCATATCATACGTCTGGAGATATCTGAAGCGGTTCTGTATACGCTGGCCGACTTCATAAGTTGCGATATCACTTCCCTCGTATGTGACCTGGGTTGCCATTATTATTATCTTTTCGTTTTCTGCATATTTATCTTTTAATCTTCCAAGATCATCGATCAGGTTGATCGGTATACCACCGACACCGAAGCTTTCTATAATAATGCAGTCATACTGCCGAAACAAAGTTTCAAGAATGTCGGAAGTTATTCCCGGGGTAAGCTTTAATACAAATACTTTGGGATTAAGTGAATGATAGAATTTAACCCCGCCTGTCACAGGTTCTTTTATGAAACGGATGATTTTTCCGTTGTTCTGGACAGATGCAATGGATGGATAATTAATGCTTGCAAAAGCGTCAAAACTGAAGCTCTTGTTCTTTTTAGCGCGGGTTCCTGCGATAACTTTTCCGTAAAAAACAACATTTACATTATTTGAATCAGGATCAGCTGCATATAAAATAGAATCCATGAGATTCTTTTTCGCATCAGTTATCTCCATGCCTATTGGTTTTTGAGAACCTGTCAGGACGATAGGCTTTGGGCTGTTTTGTATGAGATAAGAAAGGGCGGCAGCTGTATACGCAAGCGTATCAGTGCCGTGACATATGACAAAGCCGTCAAATCCTTCATAATATCTTTCAATCGCTTCTGAAATCATAAGCCAGTGTTTATAATATACGTCAGTACTGTCAAGGTTACAAAGCTGAAGAGTTTCTATTTCTATGTCAGCTGGAATTTCTGGTATGAATTCTAAAATTTGTGGTGCGTTTAATCCGGGAATGAGCCCGTTTTCACTCTTTACGGAGGCTATCGTTCCACCGGTAAATATTATAAGAATCTTTCGCTGTGCCATATGTTTCTCCTGATTACTGTTAAATTCCATGCCTGTCTGTGGTGGACGACGTATAGTGTGGACACTCGATATGTTTTTGAGTCGTGTGGGCGTTAATGTCGCAATAGACGTAGCGGTCGGCACAAAAAATTCTCGTTCAAGCCTCAAAGTCTTCCTACTGTGATAGCGGGTCGATGGCGCGTTTGATTTTTTGTGCCGTAATATACAATACGGCTATGCGGCATTTACGCCCACTAGACGAAAAAACCTTGAGAACGTCCGCACTATACGTCGTCCACCACAGACAGGCATAGAAAGTTTCTGTTATTTACACATATTTATAAAGTGTTCATGAATGACTGTATTGTCGCTCATTTCAGGATGAAATGCAAGCCCAATCTGGTTTTTATATTGTACGGCAACGATTTTATCGTCGACTGTCGCAAGAATATCGACATCCGGTGTACATTTTTCGATATAAGGTGCGCGGATGAATACCATAGGGTATTCGCCGAAGCCTTTAAGAGGCGCATCTGTTATAAAGCTTCCAAGCTGGCGGCCGTAGGCATTCCTTTTTACGGTTACAGGCAGTGTGCCGAAATATCTGGCATCGTCATTAGATATATTTTCTGATAAAAGTATAAGTCCGGCGCATGTCGCAAGAACCGGCATGCCATCTTCGATCATCTTTTTTATCGGGGTAAACATATCAAGCTGCTTTAAAAGCTTGCCCTGGACTGTACTTTCGCCGCCCGGAAGGATAATGCCGTCTATACCGTCAAGGTCAGATTTTTGACGGAGTTCGACACACTCGGTGCCGAGACTCTCTATCATTTTTTTATGTTCGATGAAAGCGCCCTGAAGTGCTAGAACTCCAATCTTCATTCTATTTACCTCTTTCTTCCATTATAAGAGAAATTTCATTTGCATTTATTCCGACCATTGCAGGACCGAGATCCTCTGAGAGCTTTGCGATAAGAGCAGCATCTTTATAATTAGTAACTGCCTGTACGATTGCTGAGGCTCTCTTCTTTGGATCGCCTGATTTGAAGATTCCTGATCCGACGAATACACCTTCTGCTCCGAGCTGCATCATAAGAGCTGCATCGGCAGGAGTTGCAACACCGCCGGCTGCAAAGTTTACTACAGGAAGTTTTCCGTTATCATGCACGTACTGTACAAGCTCATAAGGAACCTGAAGCTGTTTTGCTTCTTCAAAAAGCTCATCCTCACGAAGTGATGTGATCTTTCTGATCTGTGAATTCATTTTTCTCATGTGGCGTACAGCCTGAACGACATCACCTGTACCAGGCTCACCCTTTGTCCTGATCATAGAAGCTCCCTCGTTGATACGGCGGAGTGCTTCACCGAGATCCCTTGCTCCGCAGACAAATGGAACCTTAAACTGTGTTTTGTCGATATGATAAACGTCATCAGCAGGTGAAAGAACCTCTGATTCGTCAATATAATCGATCTCTATGGCTTCAAGGATCTGTGCCTCAACAAAATGTCCGATACGGCATTTAGCCATGACAGGAATGCTGACGGCCTCCTGGATACCCTTTATCATTTTAGGGTCGCTCATACGTGAAACACCACCGGCTGCCCTTATATCAGCAGGGATACGCTCAAGTGCCATAACTGCACATGCGCCTGCCTCCTCAGCGATCTTTGCCTGCTCCGGTGTAGTGACGTCCATGATGACGCCGCCCTTTAACATCTGGGCTAAGCCTTTATTTAATTCGTACTGTTTATTATCCATTTTAAAAATCCTCCTGATGCGTAGTCATTAGAAATAAATTTGATCAAATTAAAATTGTAATCTGTAAAAATGTAACGCGTTAACAATTTAAAACCTGCGATAAAGATAAAACAAAACTGGATATATTGAAATATCCAATTTGATATTAAAATATAAGACCAAAATAACTTGCTGGAAATTGTTAACCGGTAAGTCCAAATCCCGGACTGCACGAACAACAATTTAAATGTGGGGAGTTTTAGGTATTGATACATTGAGAAAATATACATTGATATAAATTAAATTTATAACCGGCTAACAAATATTGATAACCCTAATTGCATTTACAAAATTAAATATAAGTGTTAACATACAATTACTTACAAATCATATACGAATAGTAGGATATGAAGCTGGAGACGCAGTTTATCATGCACAGCATATAGATCAGCGGATTCCACATATATTTATATAAAGAGGTAACAGATATGGCAAAGATAGCAAAACAGTTAACTGAACTTATAGGACACACACCATTGCTTGAACTTACAAATTATGAAAAAAACAATGGGCTTGAGGCAAAGATAATAGCGAAGCTTGAATATTTCAACCCGCTCGGAAGTGTAAAGGACAGAGTTGCTGCGGCAATGATAGAGCAGGGGATAAAGGACGGAAAGATAGATAATGAAACCATTATAATAGAGCCGACAAGCGGAAATACAGGTATAGGGCTTGCATTTGTGGCAGCTGCAAAGGGGCTTAAGCTTATCCTTATAATGCCGGATACAATGAGCGTGGAGAGAAGAAAGATAGTTACTGCACTTGGAGCACAGATCATACTTACTCCGGGACGTGAGGGAATGCGTGGTGCGATAGCAGAGGCGGAGAGGCTTAAGAAAGAATATGGCAATGCATTCATACCGCAGCAGTTTGAGAATGAGGCAAATCCTGATATACACAAAAGAACAACGGCACAGGAAATATGGGATGACACGGACGGAAATGTTGATATCTTCATATCATCAGTAGGAACAGGCGGAACGATAACAGGAACCGGGCTTGGCCTTAAGGAAAAGAATCCTGATGTAAAGATCGTAGCGGTTGAGCCGGCAGGCTCACCTGTACTTTCTGGAGGAAAACCCGGACCACATAAGATACAGGGAATCGGTGCAGGATTTATTCCAAAGGTTATGCGGATGGACATCGTGGATGAGGTCATTGCGGTTGAGAACGATGCGGCATTTGATATGGCACGTCAGGCAGCAAAAAGTGACGGACTGCTTGTGGGAATTTCATCAGGTGCTGCGCTTTATGCGGCTGTTGAGCTTGCAAAAAGACCGGAAAACAAAGGAAAGAACATAGTTGTCCTTCTTCCGGATACGGGGGAGAGATACCTTTCAACACCACTGTTTACAGTAAAATAGATTAGAGATTGCACTGGGAATAAAGACATGAAAAAAAGACTGATAATTGCGGCAGTTCTGTCATCAATGATGGTGCTTACGGCATGTTCCGGGAAATCGGATGACGGTACTATTACGATAACAAATGTTTCGTATGATCCGACAAGAGAATTTTATGAAAAATATAATAAGATTTTTGAGTCATATTATGAAGAAAAATATGGCACAAAGGTGGATGTCATTCAGTCACACGGAGGATCAGGAAGTCAGGCACGTTCAGTTGTGGAGGGCTGTAATGCTGATGTGGTCACACTTGCATTAGAGCACGATGTGGATCTTATACAAAGGACAGGACTTATAGATGAGGGCTGGATAGATGAGTTTCCACAGGACTCATCGCCTTACACTTCAACAATAGTATTTCTTGTAAGAAAGGGAAATCCCAAAGACATAAATGACTGGGATGACCTCATAAAGGATGGTGTGGATGTTATAACACCAGATCCCAAAAGCAGCGGCGGTGCATGCTGGAATTTCCTTGCAGCACTAAGCTATGCAAAAGAAAATTATGATGATGAAAAATCACAGAAAAGCTTTATGAAAAAGTTATATGAAAATGTTTCGGTTATGGATTCGGGAGCGCGCGGTTCCACCACAACGTTTGTTGAAAACGGTCAGGGTGATGTGCTCATTGCGTGGGAAAATGAAGCACTTGCAACGCTTGATTCATATCCGGGCAAATATGAAGTTATAGATCCGTCGGTCAGCATACTTGCACAGCCGAGTGTTGCGATCGTGGATGATAATGCAAAGAGCAACAAAACAGAAGAAGTAAGCAAAGAATATCTGGATCATTTATATAGTGATGATGCGCAAAGACTCATAGGAGAGAGCGGGTACAGACCGGCAAACGAAACGATATTAAATGAGTTTTCTGATAAGTTTGATTTAAATATCAGGCTTTGGAGCATAAATGATTATGGTGGATGGGATGAAGCTTACAAAACATATTTTGATGATGGAGCAATGTTCGATGAAATCTACAGCAACTGATAAATCAATTAAATCAAAGAACATAAAGACAAGAGTTATCCCCGGATATCATCTGACATTCGGAATAGTAGTCGCAATGTTGTCGGTGATCGTCCTTATTCCGCTGGCATCAGTGCTTGTTTATTCCTTAAAGATTTCACCGGTTGAGTTTGTCGGACTTATTTTAAAGGAAAATGTAAGAAATGCATTTATAACAAGTATAGTAAGTGCATTTATCGCAGCAGTGATAAATACAATTTTTGGACTTATAGCTGCATGGACACTTGTAAAATATGATTTTCCGGGAAAATGGCTGCTTGACGGACTTATTGAGCTTCCATTTGCACTTCCCACAGCAGTAGCGGGAATCACGCTTTCAAAGCTTTATTCGGATACAGGATTTTTCGGAAAAGGTTTATCAAAGCTTGGGATAAACGTAGCATATACACAGGCGGGAATTATTATGGCGCTTGTATTTGTTGGACTTCCATTTGTTATAAGAGCAGTACAGCCTATACTTGAAAAGATGGACGGACAGTACGAGGAAGCCGCATTCATGCTTGGGGCAAGCCCACGGAAAACATTTTTTAAGGTGATACTTCCGGAACTTAAGCCGGCACTGCTTACAGGTTTCGGACTTGCATTTGCAAGGGGGATCGGAGAGTACGGAAGCGTTATCTACATATCAGGAAACAGCGCAAAGAACAGGACACAGGTCGTATCCTATGTCATAATGCAGAAGTTAAGCTACATCGACTATGAGAGTGCGACAGCAATAGCGCTTGTGATGCTTATAATATCATTTTTATTACTCTTATTTGTAAATATAGTACAGGTAAGACAGTCACAGAGAACAAACTTATTATAGAAAGGAGCCGGAAAGATGAGTGAACAGCAGAAACTCGAAAAAAGTAAAAAGCATACAAAAATATGCATGATCACCATAACGGTTCTTTTCATTTTTATTATGCTTGTCGTACCGCTTGTGTCAGTCATGGCAAGTGCATTAAAAGAAGGATTCGGATTTTATCTTAAAGCGGTATCGACAGAATATGTAGTGTCTGCGCTTAAGGTAACACTTATAGCAACAATATTTGCCGTAGTCATAAACACATTCTTTGGAATATGTGCGGCATGGCTTCTGACAAGATTTTCCTTCAAGGGAAAACAGATACTGGCTACACTTATAGATATACCATTTTCTATTTCACCGGTTATCGTCGGACTTGCATATCTTATGACCTTCGGAAGGCTTGGATGGTTTTACCCGGTGATCAGGGCATTCAATGAATTTTTCGGAACAAACATAAGGATAACTTTTGCAATTCCGGGTGTTGTGCTTGCAACTATTTTTGTGACTTTCCCATTTGTGTCGAGGGAAATAATCCCGGTTTTAAATGCACAGGGAAAAGACGAGGAGGAAGCAGCAGCCCTAATGGGAGCATCAGGACTTACCATTTTCAGAAAGATAACACTTCCTCATATGAAGTGGGGACTTATATACGGAATCATACTTTGTACGGCGAGGGCACTCGGAGAATTCGGTGCGGTAAATGCCTTATCAAAGACAAGGGGAGAGACATTTACACTTCCGCTTGAGATAGATGCGCTGTATATGTCTGGGACAGAAAGTTCGATAACATCGGCATTTGCAGTATCATCAATACTTGTTATAATAGCACTTATGATTCTCTTTGCCAGAAATATCATAGAGCACAGGTTTAAAACAAATCATTAGGATGCAGGAGGATAGAACATGTACGTTGAGATGAAAAATATATACAAAAAATATGGAAACTTCCTTGCATCGGATAATGTAAGCTTTGGTGTTGAAAAAGGAAAACTAGTCGCATTGCTTGGCCCGTCAGGCAGCGGCAAGACAACACTTCTTCGAATGATCGCAGGACTTGAGACTCCGAATTCCGGAGATATATACATAGACGGAAAAAGGGTAAATGATATACCTGCAGCAAAAAGAGGGATAGGGTTTGTATTCCAGAATTATGCATTGTTCAGGTATATGACAGTTTACGATAATGTCGCTTTTGGGCTTGAACTTCAAAAGGTCCCGAAAAAAGAAATAAAAGAAAGAGTTATGAAACTTCTTGAGATGACAGGACTTTCCGGTATGGAAAAAAGATATCCAAACCAGCTGTCGGGAGGTCAGAGGCAGAGGGTTGCATTTGCCAGAGCACTCGCACCTAACCCACAGGTACTTTTACTGGATGAGCCTTTTGCGGCGATCGATGCGAAAGTCCGTGGAGAACTAAGGACCTGGCTTAAGGAACTTGTGGAAAAACTTGAGATTACAAGCATTTTTGTAACACATGACCAGGATGAGGCGGTCGAGGTCGCAGACGAGATAATAATTACTAATCATGGTACAATAGAGCAGATGGGAACACCGCTTGAGATATATAAATCACCGGATACACCATTTGTGGCACAGTTTATCGGACATTCAACGGTCGTTGAGGATTATGACAGACTGAAAGGCTTCGATATGATCGAAAATGCAAAACGTGCTGTGATAAGACCAGAGTTTATAAAGATCTCAAAGAGCGGCAACTTAAACAGGTATATGTCGGCCGCAGAGGAAGGGATCGTTACAGATGTCGTGTTCAGGGGAAACAGGGTAGATGTGACTGTAAATATAAACGGAATTGATGTTACCGGTGAAAGATCATTGGAAAAAGATCTGGTAAGTGTAGGCGAGCGGGTGCATGTCCTGATCTATAGATTGTACATATTTGATGATCACAAGACATATCTCATGGAAAACAGTGAGATGCAGGAGCAGGATGTATTCTATATTTAGTATAGCGTATTATGTTTGAGGTTTTGCGTATGTGTGGTATGATGCCATGAATAATGCAGATATAAAGGAGATAAATATGAAAATTGAGAGCAGAAAGATTTTGCACACGGACATTCTCATAATAGGCGGCGGAACAGCTGGATGCTATGCAGCGCTTACTATTCGTGAAAAATCAGATTATTCAGTTATAATTGCCGAGAAAGCAAATATCAAAAGAAGCGGCTGTCTTGCAGCCGGTGTAAATGCAATAAATGCATATATAGTAAAGGGCAGAAAGCCGGAAGATTATGTTGACTATGCTAAAAAGGATGCTGACGGGATCGTAAGGGAAGACCTTCTTATGACCATGTCAGAGGGATTAAACCGTGTTACAGCAAAGATGGAGAGCCTTGGACTTGTAATCCTGAAGGATGAAAATGGCGAGTATGTGGCAAGAGGAAACAGAAACATCAAGATAAATGGTGAGAATATGAAACCTCTTCTGGCTGCGGCTGTTGAAAAACTCAAAGATGTTACTGTGATAAATAGGATAAATATCACGGACTACATAGTAGAAGATAACACGATAAAAGGAGCTTACGGCTTTTCTATAGATGACGGAACAGCCTATGAGATAAGAGCGAAAAAAGTACTCTGTGCGACAGGCGGTGCGGCCGGTCTGTACAGACCGAACAATCCGGGATTTTCAAGGCATAAAATGTGGTATCCGCCATTTAACACGGGTGCAGGATATGCAATGGGGATCAAAAGCGGCGCTGAGATGACAACGTTCGAGATGCGTTTTATAGCATTAAGATGTAAGGACACGATAGCACCTACAGGCACTATAGCACAGGGTGTCGGTGCAAAACAGATAAACTCAAAGGGCGAGGTCTACGAGACAAAATATGGTCTTACAACATCCGAGAGGGTTTATGGAACTGTAATGGAAAACTTACAGGGACGCGGACCATGTTATTTAAGAACCGAAGGCATATCGCCACAGCAGGATGAATCGCTTAGAAAAGCATACCTTAATATGGCACCGGGCCAGACACTTAAATGGGTTGAGGCAGGCAAAGATCCAAGCAGACAGAATGTTGAGATCGAGGGAACTGAACCATACATTGTCGGAGGACATACGGCAAGCGGTTACTGGGTGGACACAAACAGGCAGACAACAATAAATGGTCTTTACGCAGCAGGAGATGTTGCGGGAGGATGTCCACAGAAATATGTAACAGGAGCCATGGTAGAGGGCGAGATCGCAGCACTCGACATGATAAAAAAACTCGATGAAGAAGGCGGAAATAAAAACATTAAAGCCACAGATGAAAATGACCGGAAAGCCTTTGATGAGAAAGTAAACGAATACAATAGTTTTCTTGCCGGTAAGACGCAGCAGTTTACAACGGAAGCTATCGAGGAAGCAATGCAGAAGGTCATGGATAATTATGCCGGCGGGATATCGACACATTATCAGTTTAACGAAAAACAGCTTGAACTTGCGGATGAAAAGATAAGACAGCTTATAAGGCTTGTCGATGGACTTCATGCTGATGATATGCATGATCTGATGTTTGTATATGAGTTAAAAGAAAGACTTACGGTATGCCTTTCGGTTATAGCACATCTGGGAGCCAGAAAAGAAACAAGATGGCACAGCTTTGCCGAGAATCTGGATCATCCTGATAAAAGTGATGAATGGATGAAATATGTAAATTCTAAATACATAGACGGAAAACTTCAGATAATATATAGAGATCTTGTCGGAAGGGAGGCACATTATGAGCATAATGATCGATAAACAAAAGTGTAAGGGCTGCGGACTTTGCACAGATGTATGTCCGGGAAGCCTTATTTATCAGGATGATGATAAAAAGGCATACATAAAATATCCAAAGGACTGCTGGGGATGTGCATCCTGTATAAAGGAATGCCATTTCGGGGCAATAGCACTTTATCTTGGAGCAGATATAGGTGGAATGGGAAGCCTTATGACAGTAAGATCGACACCGGACACGCTCACTTGGAACATAGAAAAGCGTGATGGAACAAGTGAACAGATTCTAATAAATAAAAAGGAATCGAATAAATATTAGATTAAGTTGTTAATACAAAAATAAAAAAGGATGGTAGAAAACATGAGTGAATTATCACATCTTGATGAACTTGAAGCAGAGGCAATATACATAATACGTGAAGTAGCTGCTGAATGTGAAAAACCTGTTATGCTTTATTCAATTGGAAAGGACAGCTCGGTAATGCTTCATCTTGCTATGAAGGCGTTTTATCCGGAGAAGCCGCCATTTCCATTTTTACATGTAAATACAACATGGAAATTCCATGAGATGATCGAATTCCGTGACCGTATAGCAAAAGAAAAAGGAATTGAGATGATCGAATATATAAATGAGGAAGGTGTAAAGCAGGGGATCAACCCGTTCGATCACGGTTCAGCATATACCGACATCATGAAGACACAGGCATTAAAACAGGCTCTCGATAAATATGGTTTTACAGCTGCATTTGGCGGCGGACGAAGAGACGAGGAAAAATCAAGGGCAAAAGAGAGAATCTTCTCCTTCAGAAATGAGAACCACGCATGGGATCCAAAGAACCAGCGCCCAGAGATGTGGAAACTCTATAATTCAAGGATCCAGAAAGGCCAGGAGGTCCGTGTATTCCCACTTTCTAACTGGACTGAGAAGGATATATGGCAGTACATAAAGAGAGAAAACATAGAGATACCTTCACTTTATTTTGCAAAGGAAAGACCTGTTGTATACAGAGATGGAAATATCATCATGGTTGATGATGACAGGATGAAGCTTCGTCCGGGAGAAGAGGTACAGATGAAGAGTGTCCGTTTCCGTACACTCGGATGTTATCCACTTACAGGTGGATGTGAGTCTACAGCTACAACACTTGACGAAATCATAGATGAGACATTAAGCGCTGTATCATCAGAGAGAACAACACGTGTTATCGATAATGAGGCAGCAGGAAGCATGGAAAGAAGAAAGAGAGAGGGATATTTTTAAAATGAGCGGATTATTAAAATTTATAACATGCGGAAGCGTGGATGATGGAAAATCAACTCTGATCGGACATATCTTATATGATTCAAAATTATTATATGCGGATCAGGAAAAGGCACTTGAGCTTGACAGTAAAGTAGGAAGCCGTGGCGGAGCTATAGATTACTCACTTCTTCTTGACGGACTTATGGCAGAAAGAGAACAGGGGATAACAATAGACGTTGCGTACCGTTATTTTACAACAGATAAGAGAAGCTTTATCGTAGCTGACACTCCGGGACATGAGGAGTATACAAGAAACATGGCTGTAGGTGCATCATTTGCGGATCTTGCCGTAATACTTATCGATGCAAAGCAGGGCGTTTTAGTACAGACAAGACGACACGCAAGAATCTGTGCACTTATGGGAATAAGATATTTTGTATTCGCAGTAAACAAGATGGATCTTGTCGGATATGACGAGAAGCGTTTTGATGAGATCACAAAACAGATCATTGAGCTTACAAAAGAACTTGGACTTGCGAATGTAAGGATCATTCCGGTTTCTGCAACAGAGGGTGACAACGTTACAACAAAATCAGAAAATATACCATGGTACAAAGGACCGGCACTCCTTCCTTATCTTGAGGATATAGATATCACAGAGGATGATTCGGAAGCAGGATTTTATATGCCTGTACAGAGAGTATGCCGTCCTGACCATACATTCAGAGGATTCCAGGGACAGATTGAAGCCGGAACGATAAAGGTTGGAGATGAGATCGTAACACTTCCAAGCAATGAGACAGCACACGTAAAGAGCATCCATGTAGGTGACAAGGAAAGTGATTCTGCAAAGAAAGGACAGCCGGTTACGATCCAGCTTGACCGCGAGGTTGACGTATCAAGAGGATGCGTACTTACTGTAGATTCAGGTGCACAGACAGCATCATCTATCACAGCAACACTTCTTTGGATGGATGACGAGGAGCTATATAAAGGAAAGAACTTCTTCTTCAAACTCGGAACAAAGACAATTCCGGGAATTGTGACAAGCATTGAACACACTATCGATGTAAACACTGGAGAAGAAAAACCTGCTGAGACATTAAGCAAAAACGAGATCGCTGTCTGCAAAATTTCATTTGCTGATAAGATCGTTGTCGATAAATTCAAAAATCATAAGACATTAGGAGAATTCATCCTCATAGACCGTGTTACAGACATGACATCAGCATGTGGTGTTGTCGAGGAAGTACACACGGAGGAAAGCGGCCTTTATGAGGGAAGAATTGACAGAAACGTAAGAGCCGCAATAAAAGGTCAGAAAGCAATCACAGCAGTATTTGTTGATGGTGTAGATGGTGTAAACCGTGGATTTGTCGAGGACGTAGAAAAAGCATTGAATATCGATGGAAGACACACATATCTGTATGCGCCAAAGGATGGCGAAGATTTCGTAAATGTTGTAAAACATTTAAGCCATGCAGGAATAGTTGTACTTCTCCTCATAAACAAAAAGCAGGAAAAAGTACTTGAGGCTGAGAACATCGAGTTCACAAAAGATTGGAACAAAGATGGAAAAGACGTTGAAAAAGCTGCTGAATTTATCAAAAAACAGTCAGTGTACGACGGAGTTATCGTAAATACAAGCGAGTACATTTAAAATATAAGCAGATGGATAAGCATTCTGGCATATGAAAGTCGGGATGCTTATTTTTAATGTATAAAATCTTAAAATATAAATGTATTATTTTTAAACACATGATGATAATATAAGAATACTAATGCAGACTTTATACATATAGAGTGTTGATGGTGCCAGCCCGGATTCCCGCCGGCACCGCACCGGATAATATGTAAAAAGTTAAAGTATAAATGAGAAGGAGTATTTTATATGACAACAGAAACATTTAACATCAAAGTCGCAGGCTCAATGCCATACGCAAGATTAAATACTTTTATATGGGATGAATCAGAGGAGATGCCAAAAGTAAAACGTCCTCTTATATTTATGTGCCCGGGTGGTGGATATGAGATGACTTCGGACAGGGAGGCCGATCCGATAGCACTGCAGTTTGTGGCGATGGGATATAACGTTGCAATACTGCGTTATTCGGTTGCACCGGCAGAATATCCGGTTGCGCTCAATGAGGCATTTTATGCCTTGAAACTTATATATAAAAAAAGTGAAGAATGGAGTGTCGATATAAATAAAATCTATGTGCAGGGCTGCTCTGCCGGGGGACATCTTGCTGCAAGCATAGGTATGTTCTGGCATGAGGATAAGGAACTCATAAAACCGGCAGGAATGATCTTGTGTTATCCGGTGATCACATCAGGAGAGTTTGCACACAGAGGGTCATTTGAGGCATTGCTTAAAAGCTGCTATACACCGGAAATGTTAAAGAGAAATTCGCTGGAGCTTCAGGTGACAGAAAACACACCAAAAGCGTTCATATGGCATACATACACAGATGACTGTGTTCCGGTAGAAAATTCATTGCTTCTTATCCAGTCAATGAAAAAATATGACATTCCTGTGGAATTCCATATGTATCCACAGGGCGGACATGGCCTTTCGACATGTGATGAGCTGTCAATGTGTCCAAATGGATATGGAGTACAAAAAGAGTGCAGCAGCTGGCTTGGTCTGGTAAAAACATGGCTTAGATCAGAGGATTGATTATGGATATGACAGGAAAATTAAAAGATGCTAAGGCGGATAATATTATCTGGTATAAAAACGCAGCCGGATGCTGGGAGGAGACACTTCCCATAGGAAATGGCAGCCTTGGTGCGATGATATGGGGAACACCGGAAACCGAAAAGTTTGGACTGAATCTCGACACACTCTGGTCAGGAACGAAGCGTGATACAAATAATTATGATGCAATAAATTATCTTGAGCCGGTAAGAAAAGAAATATTTGGTGGGCATTACAAAAAGGCAGCCGGTATGATAGAAAATAATATGCTCGGTGAGTTCGGCGAAAATTATCTTCCGATGGGGAATCTCTATATTAATGTTATGAAGGAAGCATATATTGCGGAAAATGATAAAAATGATACCTATGTCAGAAGCTTAAATATAAATGACAGCGTTGCACATATAAGTTACAGAATGGGAAACGCACATTACGAAAGAGAATATTTTGCAAGCTATCCGGATAAGCTTATAGCTGCATCGTACAGGGTAAGATCTTGCGGAGAAAAACAGGACAAGACATATACAATGAATCTTGAATTCTGTTTTGAGAGTGAATTAAAAACTGATGTGACGGCAGATGATGATTCTATAAATATAGAAGGACAGTGTCCGGTCCATGTGGAACCATCTTATATAGAATGTGAAGATCCTATAATCCAGGGGGATGGCGGCATTTGTTTTACGACAAAGATAAAAATTATTTCGACAGATGGAATAATAAGCTCATCTGATGAGAGAATGTGTGTAAAAGAAGCCACATACTGTCAGTTTATTATCAAATCCGTAAGCGGCAGCAGGGACGATCCTTTAAAGGTGCCAAGACTAACAGATACGGAATATGACTACGACAGACTAAAAGAGCGACATATAAAAGATTATAAAGATCTGTTTGACAGAGTGGATTTTTGCCTTAAATCAACAGACCCGGATGTGGAAAAACTTCCTACAGATCAAAGACTGCGTGGATTAGCAGAAGGAAAAAGCGATAACGCTTTATATACACTTTTTTTCCAATACGGAAGATATCTTTTAATATCATCATCGAGGAAAGGCTCGGAGGCCGCAAATCTGCAGGGAATATGGAACTGGCAGATGAGGGCACCATGGAGCAGCAATTATACAACAAATATAAACATTGAGATGAACTACTGGCCGGCATGGGTGTGCAATCTTAAGGAATGCCTTGAACCATATTATAAGCTTCTTTTTGAACTTTCAGAAAACGGAAAGAAAACTGCTCAGGTTCATTTTGAATGCAGAGGCTTTTGTGTTGGACATAATACAGATTTCTGGAGGATGACAAATCCTGTGGGTGTAAGATATGGTGCAAAAGACCATAAGGCACAGCCGGGCAGCAGTCTCTATGCGTTTTTTGTTCTGTCAGGGCAGTGGATGTGCCAGGAATTGTGGAAAAACTATGTGTACAGCAAAGATGTGGAATTTTTACATGATTTTTCATATCCGATACTTAAGGAAGCTGTACTGTTTGCTATAGACTGGCTTGTAGAATATGAAGGCAGCTATGTCACATGTCCGTCAGCGTCACCTGAAAATTCTTTCAGGACGGATGAGGGAACATCTTCAATAAGTATGGGATGCACGATGGATATGGCTATAATCCGTGAACTTTTTCAGGACTTTGAAAATACATGCCGTGTGCTCACAGATAAAAAGAAGTTTGGCAGCAGTGAACTTGCACAGGCTGGTCAGATTTTAGCTGAAATGAGAAAAAAACAGGAAAAACTTTTACCATATAAAATTGCAGATGACGGACGTCTGATGGAATGGATATATGATTTTGAGGAAACAGAACCGGGGCACAGGCACATTTCTCATGCGTTCGGGCTTTTCCCGGGAAGAACCCTAAGAGATGATAAAAAGCTAAGGGATGCCTGTGAGAAATCAATAAAACACCGTCTTTCATGTGGAGGAGGACATACGGGCTGGAGCTGTGCATGGATCGCAAATCTCTTTGCAGTGCTCCATGATGGACAGATGGCGTATAAGTATGTCAATACACTGCTTACAAAATCAATATGTCCCAATTTGTGGACAAGTCATCCACCATTTCAGATCGATGCAAATTTTGCAGGAACAATGGCAATAGCACAGATGCTTGTATGTGAAGAAGGTGAAAGCATAATAGCGCTTCCAGCTATACCAAAGGAGTGGCAGAGCGGATATGTAAAGGGACTTAGGATAAGCGGAAACAGAATTGTTGACATAGAGTGGGATGGAAATAAAAAAGATATAAAAATCAAAGATTTAAATTAGAAATACTATAAAAAATAGAGGGGAAATACATAAAAATTCCGATATCAACCATAAAAATCTAAAAAAAATCTAATTTTATCTGAAATCTATCTGAAATTTTATAGGTATCTCCTTTTTGAGAGTAATGATAATATTTTGTTAAATCAAAAGGGAGGTATGGATATGGCAAAGCAAAAAAAGAAAGCCAGCAAAAGGGCAGCCGCTGAAGGAAAAAAATTATTTCTTTTGATACTGCCGTTTTTGATTCTTACATTTATGTTCTCCTATTTTCCGTTACACGGATGGATATACGCATTTTTTGATTACAGGGCACCGCTTAAGTTATCACAATGCGAATTCGTAGGACTTAAATGGTTCAAAACTTTATTTAGCAACAAAACACAGGTTGCCCAGTTGATCCAGGTAATGAAAAACACATTTGCAATGAGTTTACTTGGAATAGCAACATCATTTTTACCGGTACTGTTTGCAGTATTCTTAAATGAGATAAAGTGCAAATGGTTCAAAAATGTTGTGCAGACACTGACAACACTTCCAAACTTCATAAGCTGGACACTTGTATATGCAGTTGCATTCAGCCTGTTCTCAACAACGGGTATGATGAACTCAGTACTGGAACATATAGGACTTATAACAGAGCCTATCAAGTTTCTGGACAGCGGAGATCATGTATGGCTGTCAATGATACTCTGGTCTACATGGAAAGGTCTTGGATGGGGATCTATCATGTATCTGGCAGCGATAGCCGGTATAGATCAGGAAATGTTTGAGGCAGCAAAGGTTGATGGAGCAGGAAGATGGGCGATCATCAAAAACATTACGATACCATCAATATTACCTACATATTTTGTAATGCTTATGTTATCGATCGCCAATTTCCTTAACAACGGAATGGATCAGTACTATGTATTTATGAACTCATTCAACAAATCATCGATCCAGGTACTTGATCTATACGTTTATAACATAGGTATGACAGGAAAGAGCTTATCTCTCGGAACTGCAATCGGTATTTTAAAGAGCCTTGTCAGCGTAGTGTTACTGTTTATTGTAAATACAGCATCAAAGAAAACACGTGGCGAGACAATAGTATAGGAAGGAGAATATTATGGACAAACCAATCAAGATAAAAGTAAGTAAAGCAGACCATGTATTTAACTTCTTTAACTATTTGTTTTTTGCACTTATAACTTTTATATGTGCCTATCCGTTTTACTATCTGATAATCAATTCGATCAGTGCGAATGATTTAAGTGCGAATGGTCTTATAAACTTTTTACCAAGAAAAATACATTTCCAGAACTACATTGATGTTTTGAAAATGAGTGGAATCGGTACAGCTGCACTTGTATCTGTCGCAAGAACAGTGATCGGTACAGCCTGTACAGTGCTTGCATCAGCATACCTTGGATTTATGTTCACACAGGAAAAGATGTGGCACAGAAAATTATGGTACCGTCTTTTTGTCGTAACAATGTACTTTAACGCAGGACTTATCCCGATGTTTATGACAATGAAGACATTACACCTTACAAATTCATTTTGGGTATACATTATTCCGGCAATCGTCCAGCCATTTAATATCATAATGGTAAAGACATATGTCGAATCAATACCGAGATCACTTCAGGAAGCTGCTGAGATTGACGGTGCGGGTGTACTTACAGTATTTTTCAAAGTAATCCTTCCTACAAGTAAACCAATACTTGCAACAATAGCTATCTGGGCTGCAGTAGGACAGTGGAACTCATTTCAGGATACTTTGATATACATAACAGACCAGAAATTATACTCATTACAGTATTTATTGTATACATACATAAATCAGGCAAGCTCACTTGCTTCACTTGTTAAATCAACAGGAAATGCAGCTGCGGTAGCAAACATTGCCACGCAGCAGACACCGACATCTATCCGTATGACAATTTCTGTAATAGTTGTGTTACCAATATTGTTTATTTACCCTATGTTCCAGAAATACTTTGTAAAAGGTATCATGATAGGTTCAGTAAAGGGTTGATATTAATAAAACAGGAGGTTTTTATGAAAGCTAAAACTTTTAAAAAAGTCACAAGTCTTGCACTTGTAGGCGCAATGACAGCATCGCTTTTTGCGGGCTGTGGAAGTGACAGCAGTAAATCAAGTACTGCAAAAAATTCTAAACACGGAGGACCATACGAAGATTTTATAACAGTTGATGTGTATGATTCACAGGCAAACTTCCAGGGCATCCAGTCTGGATGGTTTGCAAAAGTTGTAAAAGACAAATTTAATATGGAACTCAATATTATTGCACCAAACGTTGCCGGTGGTGGAGATACACTTTACCAGACACGTTCAGCAAACGGAAATCTCGGAGATCTTATAATTATCAATGCTGACCAGAGTAAGTTAAAAGATATGGTTTCAGCAGATCTTCTTTACGATATGACAGATCTTATAAAAGATTGCGACAACCTTTCACAGTACAGCGATGCGATCACAGCATGTAGTGATCTTGCCGGAAAAGATGGCACATGGGCAGTCCCAAGTGAGATTACACAGGGCGATCCTACAGAACCTTCAGAAGCATCAGATCCTACAAATGCTCCATCGATCAGATGGGATGTTTACAAAGAGATCGGATATCCACAGATGTCTACACTTGAGGATCTTCTCGATGTAGGTGAGCAGATGCAGAAAGCTGATCCTACCAGTGATTCAGGAAAGCAGACATATATGTTCTCATGGTTTAAAGACTGGGATGGTGCTACAATGCAGAACGCAACAGGTATTGCAGCATTATATGGTTACCGTGCAGTTTCAGGATTTGCATTCGGAAAGAGCGATGGATCAGATGTTCAGAGTGCTATCGACAGCGATTCAGTTTATGTACGTGCACTTAAATTCATGTACGAGGCAAACAAGAGAGGTCTTGTAGATCCGGAATCTACAACACAGAACTTTGATACTCTTGCAAGCAAATACACAGATGGACAGGTACTTTACTCACTCTGGCCATGGCTTGGTTCAGGATACTACAACACAGCAGATAACATTGCAGCCGGAAAAGGTTTCCAGTCAGCTGTTATAGATGATATGCAGTGTCTTGGATACGGCGGAAGCCCACTTGGTAAAATGACAAACGCTATCATGATCGGAAGCAAAGCACAGGATCCACAGAGACTTGCAGATTTCATCGACTGGTTATACAGCCCGGAGGGAATCGAGATGAGTGCTACACAGACAGGGGGAGCATGTGGTCCAGAAGGTCTTACATGGGAAATGGGAGACGATGGACAGCCTAAACTTACAGATTTTGGTGTTAAAGCGTTCGTTGACATTGACGATACATTACAGGTTTCTGATGACTGGGGCGGCGGAACATGGAAAGATGGTATTTCAGCCCTCAACTACAAAGCAGTCGGCATGACAGCAAAGAATCAGGAAAACGGCATGTGCTACAACTATCAGACATGGGATGATTATCTTGAGAGAACAGCTTCTCCACTTTCAGAAGACTGGGCAGCACATTTTGGAGTAGATAAGACAACTACAGCTATCGACTACTTGGATAGTGTAGGAAAGATCATCACAGAGCCTGGAACAAACTATGCAGTACCTGAGTACTCAACTGATATTGCCACGATCAAAGAGCAGTGTGCACAGGTTATTCTTGAGAAATCATGGCAGATGGCATTCGCTTCAAGCGATGAGGAATTTGACAGCCTTCTCAAAGATATGCAGGATACATGTAAAGGTCTCGGATACGATCAGGTATATGAGATCGATAAAGAAAACTGTCAGGTACAGTTTGACGCATTCAATGATTCAATTGCATCAGCTTCAAGCGAGACAAAATAAAATAAGCATAATACAACAATACAAAAAGCAGCGGTCATCTGACCGCTGCTTTTGATAAAAATAATAAAAATTATAAGTTTTTTCTGAATTCGGCAGGGCTTACATTTTTTATCTTTTTAAATTTCTGGTGGAAATAGTCCACGTTTTTGTATCCTACCTGGGCTGAAATCTCATAAACCTTAAGGTTTGTATCTTTTAAAAGCTTTGCGGCTTCTGTTATACGGACGGAATCGAGATAGCTGTTAAAGGATGTGCCGGTCTTCTGTGAAAACAGCTTTCCGAGGTATGAACTGTTGTACCCAAAGAGTGGGGCAAGTGTTTCAAGCTTAAGAGGCTTTGAAAAATTATGGTTAATATAAAAAATTATATCGTCAAAAATACTGTCGCTTGAATTGTTTCCTATAGTGCGTATTATCATTTCAAACTGTTCCGAAAAGTATGCAAGTATTTCGTACAGATAATATTTTCCTTCAATGAGCTCTATTATCGAAGAGTTATGTGCAAAAGGAATATCGGAATTTGGAAAAAGATGAAGAGTCATCTGTTTTATCTGCATGAAAATATCTGTAAGAAAATGTTTTATAGTCATAATTTTTTCGTCACATAAGAAAAGCTCATCACTGAGTCTGGAAAGCTCCTGTGATATCATGCGTCTGTTAAATGTCTGGATATAGTTCATGATTCGTTCGCTGTAGGCGTTTGCACAGTCTTGATCAAGAGACAGACCACAAACATCATGATCAGGGAGCATTTCTGCGGACAGCACATGCTGGTTTTCACTGCAGAAAAATCTACGGTTCATCAGTTTAAGGCAGATCTCGTATGAATGATGGATCTGTGAAAGGTTTGAAACGGATGGTCCATATGTAAGAAAAATGGTATCAAGCGGAGAGTTTTTCTCAGTTCCGTTATTATAATATTTAAGGCACGATTTAAAACGGTCAAGGGCAAAGTTTCCCTTTAAAAGTATGACATTTGAGTTATCAATGGTTATGTGTTCAAATGAATTATTTCCGTTGTTCGTCACACGCAGCATGTCTGCAAAATTATATGACTGGTAGTATGGAGTGTAGCCTTCATACATTACGACCTGATATATCGGTGCAGTAAGTCCAAATTCCATGTAATTTATTGAGTCGTTGAATTCCCTGCCAAGTATTAGATCGCAAAAAACAGCAGATTTTGCTTTTTTTAAGTACTGGCTCATAGAGTGTGCCTGTGTACGTTTTTTACTTATTTTTTCTTTTACGGCAAGAACAGAATTTATGAGTTCATTTTCGTCTATGGGTTTGGTTAAATAAAATGAAGCACCATAATGAAGGGCTGTCTGAGCATAAGAAAAATCTGTATATCCGCTTAGTATGATGAAATCCCCTTCAAAACCATCTTCCCTTACCTTTGCGATAAGATCTGTACCATAAAGCTTTGGCATGCGGATATCGAGAAGCACAAGACCGGGATCGTAAAGCTTTATCATGCTTAGGGCTTCCTCCCCATTTGCAGCTTCGCCGCAGATACAAAAGCCAAGATTGTTCCAGTCGATGAGATGCTTTATTCCTTCCCGTACTATTTTTTCATCATCAACAATAAGTACATTTATTAACGGATTTTCCATGATGTTCCCCCTGTTTTATTCATCGTATTCAAGTTCCTGTTCGAGGTATTTATCGCGCATGAGATATAAGTCAAACAGGTCGTTTTTGTCTATGATCTTTGATAAAGGAAGTGTAAGAGTAATTGTTGTACCGGCGCTGTTTTTACTATCCACTTCAAGACCATAGTCCTCACCATACATGAGTGTAAGTCTCATGTTTATATTGCGCAGTCCGATGGATGAGGCTGTACTTAAGTTTTTCTGATAGATCCGGTCTTTTAATTTCTGCAATGTTTCTTCATCCATGCCTTCGCCGTTATCATGTATTGTAACATAAAGGTTTGGTTCTTCAAGTATAAAAGAGATTTCCACATGTCCATTCTGCGTTACACCCTCAAGACCATGAACGATTGAATTCTCAACGATCGGCTGCAACAGGAGAGGCAGAATATGAAACTGCTCAAGATTTAAATACGGTGGAACGTTTATTTTGTAGTTTACGCGGTCACCGAACCTCAGTCTCTGGATCTCAAGATATGATATAACGTGTTTGATTTCTTTCTCTATTGTTGTAGACTCGGTTCCTGTATTTTCGAGCACGTAATGCATTGTTTTTCCGAGAAGGTTTATCGAGTCGGATACATCACGGTTTCCATGTGCAACTGCCTGCATGCGGATCGTCTCAAGCGTATTGTACAGAAAATGCGGATTTATCTGGCTGGCAAGCATCTTAAATTCCATCTGCTGCTGGGAATTTAAAATCTTCTGTTCCTTTAATTTTGCCTGATAGTAAATGGTTTCCTTCTCATGTATGTAATTTACAGTAGTTTTCAGGTCATTAAATGTATCGGAAAGCTCATCGTCACCCCTAAAAGTGTCTATTATATTATAATCCCCAAGACTTGCCTGATGCATTGCAGTTTTAAGTGTCTGTATCCTCATGCTGAAATAATTTGAGAAAAATAAAATTATTCCAAGTGGGACAAGCGTTGCAAAAAGCAGGATCACACTGTAGAGTATCGTGATCTGGTTTATGTTGTCGTATGCATTTTTATCACTTACCAGTACATACATATGGTTGTCGGACTGATATGGAATGGATTGGTAAGGAATAAAGGTCTTGATCGAGGTCATACATTCTTTATTATTTATAGTGACAGGTCCTGTGTATGAATATGTCTGGTTTTTAAATTCACTGTAATGAGGCATATACTTCCAAAGCCATCCGGATTCAGAAGAGAAAAATACACGTCCCTGATCTATTGATGCCATTATTATATTATTGTTTACGAGAATTCTGTTTCTCAGGGAATTTGAATCGAGCCTTGTAACAAGGTATGTGCTGTATGGGCTGTCATTTGTCAGAAATTTTTCTATCAAAGTAAGTTCATACTGTGTATTTCCGAAACGATCCACATATGGTGCACTTGTCCATGTGGTGTATGTGTTGGCGGACATATGCAGATACCAGGGCTCTTTGGTAAATCCATCCGGAAGGCAGTATATATGCCCATTGGATGGAATGTCAGGATTGTCTGTATATACATTTATTGATTTTATCGCAGCCGAGGTTGAATAGTACGTCTCAAGCTGCGAATTGATAAGGTCGTAGGCTGCTTTTGTATCATCACTATATGAAGTATTAAAAAGATTCCTGAAACTCTGATTTTCTATTATGCTCTGGGTATTTGTACGCACAGAAGTAGTTATATCAAAAAGAGTTGATTTTACTTGTATCGCTTCTGTTTCAAGCTGTGTTTCATAGTGGCTAAGCATCTGTTTTCTTGCATTTATGATTGCAAAAAGGCCGACAACGCATATCGGGATAATGGATGAAAGCAAAAATATGAAAGTGATCTGTTTTTTTATTTTAGAGCCGGGAATGTGGCTTTTTATTTTCTCGATTATCATTGTGTATTATCCTTAATATATGTACTCTGAACTGTAATTTATAGAGAAAGTGTTGGGAGGAAGCTGCACTCCCCTCCCCCTGCCACCGCGCGGCTTCCATTTCAAAATTTCTCTATCATCATTATATCATGTGCTTACGCACATGATAGCCTGCGGCTGATACCTATGCGCATTCGCGCAGATATAATTCGCTTATGCTCATTATATCATGTGTCACAAAGAAAATAATATAGACCATTTTAGAGATAAAATACTGTAAAAATCAGATATGTTTTACATAAAAAATCCTAGATGAAAAGTCGCACATATCACTTAATTTACAGGTATTAAAGGTGGAATTATTGAGGTATAAAATAGGATATTTTCAATATATACTGTAGTAAAAATAAACAACTGCAAAATAAGGAGGAACTATGAAATTTAGTAATGGTTGCTGGCTTCAAAAAGAGGGGATCGGATGTTTCCCACCAGCTGAGGTATATTTTACAAAGATAGAGGACAAAAAGGTGACACTCTGTGCACCGACACATAAAATAAATCACAGGGGAGATACACTCGGTGGAGCAAATCTTACAATAGAGATCACGACTCCTATGCCGGAAGTTATAAGAGTAAAAACGTCACATTATCTCGGAGTTAAGGATGACTCACCTAAGTTTGAACTTAATATTGACGAAAACGCAAAAGTTGATGTAGAGGACAGTGATGAGAAGATCGTTGTAAAGAGCGGGGATGCAAAGCTTGTCATCACAAAAGAAAGCTGGTCTATGACTTACTACAATAAAGATCAGGTGATGTGTAAAAGCAGCGGACGTGATCTTGCATATATGAAGACTGACTGGAAGGGTGAAGCTTACGACTCAAGCTGTCACAAAAATTCTTACATGAGACAGGAACTTTCAATCGGTGTAGGAGAACTTTTATACGGAACAGGAGAACAGTTCGGACCATTCGTAAAGAACGGACAATCTATCGATATCTGGAATGAAGATGGCGGTACTTCAACAGACCAGTCATACAAAAATATTCCGTTTTATATTTCAAACAAAGGATATGGAATATTCGTAAACCATACAGATGAAGTCTCATTTGAACTTGCAACAGAGGCTGTCACAAAGGCAGAGTTTTCTGTAAAGGGAGAGAGCCTTGACTACTTTTTTATTAACGGACCTGCGATGAAAGATGTATTAAGACGATACACTGATCTGACTGGAAAACCGGCACTTCCGGCACCATGGACATTCGGATTATGGCTTTCTACATCATTTACAACAAACTATGATGAGGAAACAGTAATGAGTTTTATAGACGGAATGCTTGACAGAGGAATTCCTATGAAAGTTTTCCATTTTGACTGTTTCTGGATGAAAGATTTCCACTGGTCTGATTTCTGCTGGGATTCAAGAGTGTTCCCAGATCCTGCAGGAATGCTTTCACGCATCAAAGCAAAGGGACTTAAGATCTGTGTATGGATAAATCCATATATCGGTCAGGAATCATACATGTTTAAAGAGGGAATGGAAAATGGATATTTCCTCAAAGAACCAGACGGATCTGTATGGCAGTGGGATATGTGGCAGCCGGGAATGGCGATTGTTGATTTCACAAATCCGGATGCCTGCAAGTGGTATCAGGATAAGCTTGAAGCTCTTATAGACATGGGTGTTGACTGTTTTAAGACAGATTTCGGAGAGAGAATTCCTACTGACTGCGTATATTATAACGGCATGGATGCCCACAAGATGCACAACTACTATACATATTTATATAATAAGACAGTGTTTGATCTTTTGGAGAGAAAGAAAGGCAAGGGGCAGGCTGTTCTTTTCGCAAGATCTGCCACAGCAGGCGGGCAGAAATTCCCTGTACATTGGGGAGGAGACTGCTGGTCAGATTATGAATCAATGGAAGAAAGCTTAAGGGGCGGTCTTTCACTCCAGATGTCAGGATTTGGTTTCTGGAGCCATGATATCGGAGGATTTGAGAGCACATCCACACCGGACGTGTACAAAAGATGGTGTGCATTCGGTCTTTTATCATCACACAGCAGACTTCACGGAAGTACGTCATACAGAGTTCCGTGGGCATATGATGAGGAAGCTGTTGAGGTTGTAAGATTCTTTACAAGACTGAAGGCAAGACTTATGCCATACATTTATAAAACAGCAGTACAGGCACATACAGAGGGCGTTCCATCTATGAGAAGCATGGTACTTGAATTTACAGGTGACCGCATGTGCAACTATATAGACAGACAATACATGCTCGGTGACAGCCTCCTCGTTGCTCCTATTTTTAATGAGGATAGCATTGGTGAATATTATCTTCCATCCTCAGAAGGTGGAAAAACACAGACATGGACAAACTTCTTTACAGGAGAGGAGCAGGTAAGTGGTCAGTGGTACACAGGAAAATATGGTTATTGTGATATCCCTCTTATGGCAAGACCTAACTCAATAATTGCGGTGGGTGCATCGGATAATGGACCTGAGTATGATTATGCAGACAATGTTCTCCTTAGAATATTTGCTCTCGAGGATGGAAAAGAAGCATCGACAGAAGTATATGATATGAATGGCAGCCTTGAGTTTACTGCAAAAGCGCTAAAAGAAGGAAACAAGATCACAATAAAAACAGACGCAAAGAAACCATATAAAGTTGAACTTGTAAATGTCTCAATTTCTTCAGTCACAGGTGCAAAATTAGAAGATGGAAAAATACTTACAGATTGTGCCGGTACAATTGTTGCAGAGTTGTAGGGCTTTAAACTTATCGTTTACGAAAATATAAAGCAGCAGAAAAATATTTTAAGATGTACTCTCGGAATCTTCTAAATGAATCATTCTGAGAGTACATTAAGGGAATGGGAGGATAAAATGAAACTTGAAGAGATGAACAGCAAAATAGAAGAAATCTTAAAAGAGCTGACACTTGAGGAAAAAGTAAAAATGATCCATGGTGATGCACTTTTTTATTCGGGAGCAGTTGAAAGACTTTCCATACCTGCTGTGAATATGTCGGACGGACCAATGGGAGTAAGACAGGAATTTCCAAAGGCAAGCTGGGTTCCGGTAGGAAATTCGGATGATTTTGTCACATATTGTCCAAGCAACAGTGCGATCGCAGCCACATGGAACAAAGATCTGGCATACAGAGCCGGTGTTGTCATGGGACAGGAGGCGAGAGGCAGAGGAAAGGACATAATTTTAGGACCTGGGATCAATATAAAGAGAATTCCGGCAAACGGAAGGAATTTTGAATATATGAGTGAGGATCCTTATCTTATAAGCCAGCTTGTAGTGCCACTCATAAAAGGAATACAGGAGAGTGATGTGGCTGCGTGCGTCAAGCATTTTGCCCTCAATAATCAGGAAACGGAAAGACTCTGGGTGAATGTCGAGATCGATGAAAGAGCACTGCGTGAGATATATCTGCCGGGATTTGAGGCAGCTGTAAAAAAAGGCGGTGTAGAATCTTTGATGGGAGCATATAACCTTATCAGAGGACAGCACTGCTGTGAAAATAAGATGCTCCTTAAAAATATTTTGCGTGACGAGTGGGGATATGATGGAACGATCATATCAGACTGGGATGCTGTCCACGATACAAAGGCAGCAGCCGAAAGCCCACTAGACATTGAAATGTCCGTTACATATGATTTTGATGATTATAAGCTTGCAAATCCGCTCATCGAGGCTGTAAAAAAGGGCGAGGCGAAAGAATCAGACATAGATGAAAAAGTACACCACATACTTCTTATGATGTTCAGGCTTAAAATGATAGGTGCCCTGGCAGAAGAAAGAAAGGCGGGCTGCTACAATACACCGGAGCACAGAAGTGAGGTAAGAGGTGTTGCAGAAGAGTCGTTCGTGCTTTTGAAAAACGATGATAACAGGCTTCCACTCTCGGACAAAGGTCTTAAGGAGCTTCTTGTGATAGGCGATAATGCGGAGAGACTTCATGCACTTGGCGGAGGAAGTGCCGAGATAAAAGCACTTTATGAGATATCACCGCTTATGGGTATAAAAAGCCAGCTTGGCGGTAACACAAAAGTGACTTACAAGAGAGGATATTATGTATCCCCTAAGGAAGAATCACAGGAAAGCTGGCAGGAAAAGAGCACGGACGAAAACCTTGATCAGGGTGCGGTTGTAAATGCCAGAAAACAGGTAAGCGATGAGGTAAGAAAAAAGCGTGACGAGTTAAGAGCGGAGGCTGTTGAAGCGGCAGCTCATTTTAAGGATGTGATACTTGTCGTAGGGCTTAACCACGACTATGATGTCGAGGGATTTGACAGGGATGACATCACGCTTCCATATGAGCAGGACAGACTGATCGAGGAAGTACTAGAAGTAAATCCTGACGCAGTAATTGTCATGATGGCGGGAAATGCTGTTTCAATGGAAAAATGGAAAGATAAGGCGAAGACGATATTATGGCAGTGGTACTGCGGCATGGAAGGTGGAAACGTTCTTGCTGATATAATTTTTGGCAGGGTCAATCCATCAGGAAAACTTCCAGAATCAATGCCGTACAGGATGGAGGATTGTGGAGCAATCGCTCTTGGGGAATATCCGGGAAGACCTATTACGGATGAAGAGAAAACACGCATGAATGCCCACATAACAGAAGAATATAAGGATGGGATCTATGTGGGATACCGCTACTATGAAAAATATAATGTTCCTGTACAGTATTGTTTCGGACATGGACTAAGTTATACCACTTTTGAGTACAGTGATATTACTGCAGTTATAGATGAGTCTTCGGTTAAGAACGCAAAAGATAAGTATCAGGATGGCGGTGAAATCATTCTGGATGAAAGCATAAAATATAAAACGGCAGCAAAAGTTTCACTTAATGTCAAAAATACAGGAAAATATTTTGGAAAAGAAATCGTAGAGGTTTATGTGGGAAAAAATGACAGCAGGGTAGACAGGCCTGTTAAGGAACTAAAAGGTTTCGAAAAGGTATCACTTGAAGCAGGAGCCTGCAGTCATGTGACGATAGAGCTTCCTCTTATGGCATTTTCTTACTATAACGAAGCGAAAAAGAACTTTGTGGCCGAGACAGGTAAATACCGGATTTACGTAGGAAAATCACTTGAAGATATACAAAAAGTCTGCGAAGTAGAAATTTAAGCCTAAAAGCACCGGCGGAAAGAAGAAAAATCTTTCTGCTGGTGCTTTTGTCAGTTGAAAACACTATCTTGAAATGATATACTAAACACAAATATGCAAATCGTTAAAAAGCAAATAATACGTTAGTGCATTTTGGATTTAAAGCATATCAGGAAAATGGAGGATACAGGATAAATGGAAAGCTACAAGAGTGAATTTATAGATTTTATGGTGGAGAGTGACGTTTTGAAATTTGGTGAGTTTACACTAAAGAGCGGACGTAAATCTCCTTTTTTTATGAATGCAGGAGCATATGTGACAGGATCACAGCTTAAAAGACTCGGTGAGTATTATGCAAAGGCTATACACGCAAATTATGGTGATGATTTTGATGTGTTATTCGGACCGGCATACAAGGGAATACCGCTTGCTGTTGTGACTGCAATAGCATACCATGAGCTTTACGGAAAAGAAGTACGCTACTGCTCAGATAGAAAAGAGGCAAAGGATCACGGCGCAGACAAGGGTGGATTTTTAGGAAGCAGTTTAAAAGACGGCGACCGTGTTGTCATGATAGAGGATGTTACAACATCAGGAAAATCAATGGAAGAGACTGTTCCAAAGGTAAGAGGAGCTGCTGATGTAGAAATCGTTGGTCTTATGGTAAGCCTTAACCGCATGGAAGTAGGACAGGGCGGAAAGGTCAGCGCACTTGACGAGATCCATGAAAAATATGGATTTGAAGGCAAGGCTATCGTTACTATGGAAGAGGTAACTGAATATCTGTACAACAAAGAGCATAACGGAAAAGTTGTAATTGATGATAAGATAAAAACTGCAATCGACGATTACTATCAGCAGTATGGATGTAACAAATAATGACCGCCACAGAAAAGTGGCTGTAGGGATATTTGTGCTTTACATCATATTGCTGCTATACTTTCTGTTTTTCTCTGAAAATCTGGGGCGGACGGGAAGAATAGAGTACCGGTACAATTTTGTGCCATTTAAAGAAATCAAACGTTTTTTGTTTAACGTAAAAATACTCGGATTAAAAAATGTTATTATAAATCTTGGTGGAAATATAGTAATGTTTATGCCGTTAGGATATTTTCTGCCGAGAATCGCAAAATATAAAAAGGGTATTGTTTATACAACGTTTGAATGTTTTGAATTTAGTTTTCTGGTAGAAATTTTCCAGCTCTACACTAAAAAGGGCTGCTGTGATGTGGATGATATAATTTTAAATACACTTGGAGGATTTTTAGGTTATATCGTTTACTATATTTGTTTACGGGAGAAAATCAAAAAGTGCCAAGAAAGAGAAGACGTAATAGATTTAAATTTACAGAAAAAAAACAATCAAAAAAAGGGATAGCAGCGTTTTCGTTAGCTGCTGTCTGCGAGATTTTTTATGGGGTTTTCGTTTTCTACTCATACAAGGGAAACGGAAATCTTTCCATGTATTTCGGAAGTGCCGGAATACTTATATTTGCCGTGGCATTTGTGGCATTTGTTCTTTCAATGAGAAGTCTGTTTGAGGAGGATTCCTTTAAGACATTCCCAAGACTTGCCATTATAATGTCACTTATAGCCTTATTGAGCTGGGGAGGAACCTATGTGAGAGGCTTTTTGTTATAGGAGGAAAAATAAGTAATTGAATATATTGTCAAATGTGATTAAATGTGTTTAAATATACTCAA
>OHZJ01000064.1_pt1 | contig 59317 bp, 50 predicted proteins | sample 1580411 | NCBI WGS metagenome assembly OHZJ01 (sample SAMEA3882519, study PRJEB24775) | human gut metagenome | biome: human-associated habitat; feature: intestine environment; material: feces | place: Netherlands | collected 2009/2010 | reverse complement strand
ATTAAAGATCGTTGCGCCGGCTTTCTGCCCCCTTGTGGAGATTTTGCCCTCATCAATAAGCCGCTGAAAATACTCGTTGTAGGTCAGACCGCCCGTATCCTTGAAGTGAACATTGCGGGCAATTTGCTCAGTGTCTACATTGAGATTTGCGTAGCTTTCATTCTTGCGCTCGTTGTGTCGCTCAGTTTTCTGCGCTCCCTCTGCGGAGATTTTCTCCACTCGGATAACGCTCCAATTTCCTTCCGCCATTCTCATCACCTCCAGTCAGCGGAAAGGGAGGGGGTGCGGGTTACGCAACTTTTTCAAAGTGCGTAACCCACTATGACACTTTCAGCTTCGCTGCAAAGATGTCGTGGGCAAGGGCTTTCCTCCCTTGACCTCCCTCAAAACCTCAATCAAACAGGCGGGTCGTCCTCGTCCGTGACTTCCTGCCCATTCTCAATCGGTTTTTCAACCTCCGGCAAAGTCCAGTACCAAAGAAAGCCGTCCTTCACGGAGCAAACTCCGGCTTTCTTCTTAGACTTCTTGTAGGTTGATTTCTTGAAGCCTGCGGCTTCAAGCTTTGCTTCGCAATCGGAAGCCAGCCGCCTACCGCCCGCCAGCAGGGAACGGATAAAATCCGTTGCCGCTTCCTCACGGGCATTCGGTCTGCCCATCCTCGGCGCAGAAGCAGAGAAAGCGTCCTCCGCACTCAGCTCCAGCTCATCAAGAAAGTTCACGCCCTTGTCGGCTACCTCAAAGAGAATAGCGGAGCCCATCGGTGCAAGATTGCTCTTGACCTGCACCAGATAACGCTCAGCGGGGTTCTGCTTATTCGCCGTGCGTGTGACGGCAAGAATGCTTCTCGCAGCACCGGCAATGTCGATAGAGCCGTTGGTGCGATAGAGGGGGCTTGTGTCCTTCGCCTTGTTCATATGGGCGATGATAACGATGGCGCAGCCGGTGTCCTTGGCAACGGCAATCAGGTGGTTGAACTCAGCTCTTGTTTCGTTGGCGTTGTTCATCGAGCAGTCGCCGCCGATATAAGAACTCATCAGGTCGAGGATCACCAGCTTGGCGTTGTACTTCTCCACGGCTTCACGGATACGGTCGTCTCCAAAGGTAAGGCTCTTTTCATCCTCCTTGATGAAGATGAGTCGTTCGCCGTCACCGCCCGCCGAATTAAATCTCGGCACAACGGTATCGTCTGCATCGTCCTCGGTGGTCTGATAGATAACGGTCATCGGCTCGCCACTCTCGTCCTCATCGGCAAAGGGCAGCGGCGCTCCCTTGGAAAGCAAAGCGGCAAGAGAAAGCATCAGCTTACTCTTGCCGTCGCCGGGGTCGCCTTGCAGCAGTGTTACCTTGCCGAAGGGGATATAGGGATACCAAAGCCAGCGCACCTCTTTCGGGGTGATCTCGCTTGCCTTGATGATTTCCAGCTTTGCAGGAATGTTGTTTGGATAGTCTGTCATTGTCTTGTCCTCCTTTTCGATAGATAGTGTGGGCAGTGAATAACGGCGGCACGGAAGCTCTGCTTGCAGCTCCTTTCGCATTTCCTGCAAAGCTCGTTATATTTCTTCCTGCCACGCTCATCAAGAAAGAACGCCCATTCTCTCTTGAGGTATTTCGGCATACGGGGCATAGCGGGCACCTCCTTTTCGCTGCCGAATTGCCGATTTGCTCCCGAAACGTAGAAACGCCCAAAACCGTTTCCCGCTGTATGGTTTCGGGGCGATTTTGGGCGTTTTCTTTCGATATGAGCGGCTTTGTTTTGACGGCGGTATCCTTTACCGCCAACCATTCAAAAGCCGCTGTTTGTCACTTCCGGGTAACAAAAAAGCGCCGTATTGCTACGACGCTTTTGTCTTGCTCGGCTTATTTTGTTGCTGGTGTCCTTGGCATACCACTCGTTGAACATACGTCGTTCGGGAAGGTGAAGCGCAAACAGCAAAAATCCAGTATTCATGCGGGTTTGCGGCGAGATGGCTCTCGATCAGATAGCTCTCTTTCAGACGGTCCAGGGGCAGAAACCACAATCGCATAGTTGTTTTCATGGGAGAATGGCGGTAGCTGCGGTCATTCTCCCTTTTTTCGTTCCTGCCGCTTTCAACGAGGAGGAACACGAATATGGAAGAACCGAAAAGCACAGCAAAGCGCAGGGCAAAGACCGCTGCGTCTGCGCAGGAGGATAAAATCACGCTGCTCCCGCTGTCGGAGCTGCACGACTTCCCCAACCACCCCTTCAAGGTGCGGGACGATGAAGCCATGCAGGAAACGACGGAGAGCATCCGGCAGTACGGCGTTCTCGTCCCCGCCATCGTCCGTCCCCGTGAGGACGGCGGCTATGAGATCATCGCCGGACACCGGCGCAGGCGCGGCAGCGAGCTGGCGGGGCTTTCCGCCATGCCCTGCATCGTGCGGCGGATGGACGACGACACCGCTACCATCCTCATGGTGGACAGCAACATCCAGCGGGAGAATATCCTGCCTTCTGAACGGGCGCAGGCGTACAAAATGAAGCTGGAGGCTATCCGCCGCAAGGCTGGCAGACCGGCGAAAGGGGCTGAAAATCTACCCGAAGATAATTGTGACCAAGTTGGGCACAATTTTGATGGGAAGCGCAGCGTCGAGATCGTTGCGGACGAAGCCGGTGAAAGCAAATCGCAGGTGCAACGCTACATCCGCCTGACCGAACTCACCCCGGAGCTTCAGCAGATGGTGGACGAGAAGAAGATCGGCATGACCCCCGCCGTGGAAATCTCCTACCTCAAGCCGGAGGAACAGCAGATGCTCCTGACCGCCATCGACAGCGAACAGGCCACGCCCTCGCTTTCGCAGGCGCAGCGCATGAAGAAGCTCTCCCGCGACGGCAAGCTCAACGATGATACCATGCTGGACATCATGATGGAGCAGAAAAAGCCGGAGGGCTACAACGTCGTCCTCTCGGCGGACAAGCTGCGCAAATACTTCCCGCGCTCCTATACGCCGCAGAAGATGGAGGAAACCATCCTCAAGCTGCTGGACGCATGGCTGCGCAAGCGCCAGCGTGACCAGTCCAGATAACCGAATACGACCGCAGACAACCACGACACCGACCGGGCAGAGAGCTTTCTTTGCCCGGTTTTGTCATATCCAGAGAGGAGCAAAGCCATGTATATCAACACGTTCAAGTATAAGCCGGAGGACGTTTCCTGCGTCCTCTGTACGGAATATGTCAAAAAGCTGGGCTGCACCGCCCTGTCCTGCCCCTGCCTTGCCGAGCGCATGGAGGCCGGTACGGTGGGCTACGCGGAGGCTGTCGCGGAGCTGTTTCCGTACCGTCCGCGCCTGACCGCAAGAATCATGCGGCTGGCGGAGAGCTTTCCCGGCACCATGTGGCAGGACAACGCCCACAGGAAGCGTATGGAGACCCTGCGGCTGCTGCTGGGCTGCCGCAAAGAGCGCGACACACCGGAGTTCTTCGCCGCGCTGTATCTGCTGACCTCCAACAAGGAGCTTGCGGACAGGACCTTCAACTGCTTCTTCCGCGGCGGTATCGACTTCCGCTACGCCCGCAGGCGCGGCATTTCTCCCCACGACTACACGCTGCTTATGGCGGCAAAGAGCCTTTGCTGCCATACGGCGGAGGTCACGCAGGGCGACCTTGCTGAGCCGCAGATCATCCCCGACGAGGCGTTCCGGCTGCTCATCAACGCCCTGCTCATCGCCCGTTTTGGGCTGGACGCCCTGAAAATCACCGCAAGACGCGGACAGCGGGAATATACCCTCCGCCGCCTCATCCGCCGCGAAGCAGGGGGAAACGCTCCGTCTGCGGGGCTGCTTTTTCCCTCTGAGGGGAGGTGAACACCGTGGCAGTATTTCGCGTGGAGAAGAACCACAATTACACGGTCATGTCCAATTACCACCTGCGGGACACCGGTCTGACGCTGAAAGCCATCGGTCTGCTGTCCAAGATGCTCTCTTTGACCGACGAGTGGGATTATACCACCCGTGGGCTTGCCGCCATCTGCAAAGAGGGCGTGGACGCCATCGGCGCGGCGCTGAAGGAGCTGGAGGCCAGAGGCTACCTTGTACGCCGCCAGCTCAGGGACAGCCGCGGGCGCATCACCGACACCGAGTACACCATCTATGAATCCCCGCATCCGCCCTTGCCGGATACGGCTTCACCAGATACGGAAAACCCATATCTGGATACCCCGGATACGGCGGAGCCATATACGGAAAAGCCCGCGCAATTAAATAAAGATAGAAGAAATAAAGAAAAAGAAATTCCTGATGAATCTATTACGGATACATCAAATCCTGATCCAATCTATCCCCCAACCCCCTTGCATGGCGCGGGATATGACGGGATGGGATACGAGGAAGCGCGAGAGATCGTCAAAGATAATATCGAGTACGACATTCTCGTGCAGGACCCGCGGCAGGACAGGGAGCAGCTTGACGAGGTGGTGGAGCTTATTGCGGAAACCCTCTGCTCCCGTAAGAAAACCATCGTGATTGCCGGAGACGAGTACCCGGCTGAGATGGTGAAGGAGAAGCTGCTGCGCATCACAGCCTCCCACATCGAGTACGTCTTTGACTGCCTGAAGCAGAACACCACCTACGTCCGCAACATCAAGAAATACCTGCTGGCGTCGCTGTTTAACGCGCCCAGCACCATCGGCAGCTACTATTCCGCCCTCGTCAACCACGATATGTACGGCGACGGGCTGCGCGGCAGATGAGCGCAGGCTTCCACTGGCATTTATCCAATCACGAACAAAGGAGGGATGACCCATGCAGGAGGAAGTGGAAAGCAGAGCGGTCACGCTGGTCATCAGCGCGACAAAGCTCACCGGGCGGCTGCTGAAAGCCGCCATTCTGAAATACCTTGCCAGCCGCAAGGAGAAAAAGCTGGCAAAGGCGCGCGCCGCGCCGGAGAAGCCCACCGGCAAGCAGACGGTGAAGCAGCTCATCGGGCAGAATCAGGGCGTGTCCAACATCGAGATCACCGACAGCAACATCAAATCCTTTGAGCGCGTGGCACGGAAATACGGCGTGGATTTTGCTCTGAAAAAGGATAAGTCCGGGGATATTCCCAAATACCTTGTTTTCTTCAAAGCCCGCGACGCCGACGCACTGACGGCGGCGTTCCGGGAATACACCGCAAAAGAGGTCAAGCGGGCCTCGCAGGATAAACCCTCGGTGCTGGAGCAGCTCCGCGCGCTCAAGGCGAAGGTGCTGTCCCTTACGCCGGACAAGTCCCGGAGCAAGGATAAGGGGCTGGAGCTATGAAGCAGATCAACGTAAAGAAGCTCCTGCTTCCCAACCTCCCCTACGTCTTTATCGCGCTCTTTGCCACCAAGTTAGGGCAGGCGGCGCGGCTGGCTCCCGGCGCGGACTTTTCACAAAAGTCGCTGCACATCATGGAGGGCTTCGCCGCCGCGTTCCAATCGGCGCTGCCCAGCTTCCACCCCATCGACCTGTGCGTGGGCGTTGCCGCCGCCCTGCTCATCCGGCTTGCCGTCTACGTCAAGGGGAAGAACGCGCGGAAGTTTCGGAAGAATATCGAGTATGGCAGCGCAAGATGGGGCAACGCGGAGGACATCAAGCCCTATGTAGACCCCGCCTTTGCCAACAACGTCATTCTCACCCAGACGGAGCGGCTGACCATGAACAGCCGACCAAAGGACCCGAAAACGGCGCGGAACAAGAACGTGCTGGTGGTGGGCGGCTCCGGCAGCGGCAAGACGCGGTTTTTCATCAAGCCCAACCTCATGCAGCTTCACAGTTCCTACGTTGTCACCGATCCAAAAGGCAGCATCGTGGTCGAATGTGGAAAATTACTCCAGCGGAACCAGTATAAGATCAAGATTCTGAACACGATCAACTTCAAAAAGTCCCACCACTACAACCCCTTCGCGTATCTCCACTCGGAAAAGGACATTCTGAAGCTGGTCACGACCCTCATTGCCAACACGCAGGGGGACGGGAAATCCGGCGATGACTTCTGGCGCAAGGCGGAAACGCTGCTTTACACGGCGCTCATCGGGTATATCTACTACGAAGCGCCGGTGGAGGAGCAGAACTTCGCCACCCTCATCGAAATGATCAACACCATGGAGGTGCGGGAGGACGACGAGGACTTCAAAAATCCCGTCGATCTGATGTTTGAAGAACTGGCAAAACGGGAGCCGCATCACTTCGCCGTGCGCCAATATGCCAAATATCGCTTAGCGGCGGGCAAAACAGCAAAAAGTATTCTAATTAGCTGCGGCGCGCGCCTTGCCCCCTTCGACATCCAGGAGCTTCGGGAGATCACCTCCTATGACGAGCTGGAGCTGGACACGCTGGGCGACCGGAAAACGGCACTGTTTATCATCATTTCCGACACAGACGACACCTTCAACTTCCTTGCCAGCATGGTCTACACCCAGCTATTCAACCTCCTGTGCGACAAGGCGGACGACGTGTACGGCGGCAGGCTGCCCGTCCATGTGCGCTGCCTCATCGACGAGTGCGCCAACATCGGGCAGATTCCCAAGCTGGAGAAGCTGATGGCCACCATCCGCAGCCGCGAGATCTCCGCCTGCCTTGTTTTGCAGGCACAGAGCCAGCTCAAGGCGCTCTACAAGGACAACTGCGACACCATCATCGGCAACTGCGACAGCTCCGTATTCCTCGGCGGCAAGGAGCCGACCACATTAAAGGAGCTGTCCGCCGCGCTGGGCAAGGAAACCATTGACACCTTCAACACCGGCGAAAGCCGCGGCAGAGAGGTTTCCCACAGCCTGAACTATCAGAAGCTCGGCAAGGAGCTGATGAGTCAGGATGAGCTTGCCGTTCTTAATGGCGGCAAGTGTATCTTGCAGCTGCGCGGCGTAAGGCCGTTCCTATCCGACAAATACGACATCACAAAACACCCCAACTACAAGTATCTTTCGGACGCGAATCCCAAGAACGCCTTTGACATCGAGAAATTCCTCTCCACAAAGCTCAAGCTGAAGTCGGAGGAGGAATTTGAGGTCTTTGACGCGGGCGCGGCCGCAGGTTCAGAATCTGCCTGAATGGGCGGATTTTTATATATACATCAGACACCCATTCCGTAAAGGAGGACGCCGACAGTGCAGCAGATACAAGCGAAACGCAAAGTCGGAGGAAAGCCCAACCGAAAATTTGAAAGGAGAAGCCGGAATCGACAGCCGCACAGCGCGGCCAGCTCATTCCGGCTTTGCGGTTTCCATCGTAAAAACCATAAAGAAACGATTCCGGCACATAAAATATGGATTTCTTCAATAGCGCAGTCGATGTGTTGCAGACCCTCGTCATTGCCCTCGGAGCCGGTCTTGGCATCTGGGGCGTGATCAACCTTCTGGAAGGTTACGGAAATGACAATCCGGGGGCTAAATCGCAAGGGATGAAACAGCTCATGGCGGGCGGCGGCGTGGCGCTCATCGGTATGATCCTCGTGCCGCTGCTCAAAGGGCTGTTCGGTTAATCCCGTCCGTGCCGCAACGTAAAACCCTTCGCCCCTGCCCGCCTGACACGGGCGGGGGCGGGAAAGGAGGGCTGACCCATTGGATTTGATATGGGAAAAATTCACCGAATGGCTAAAGGAGCTGCTGGTCGGGGGCATCATGGACAACCTCACCGGCCTCTTTGATAACGTCAACGCCAAGGTCGCGGAGGCGGCGGGACACATCGGCAGCACCCCGCAGGCGTGGAACGCCGGCATTTACAGCATGATCCGCTCCCTCTCGGACAACGTGATACTGCCCATCGCCGGCGTGATCCTCGCCTTCGTCATGACGCTGGAGCTGATCCAGCTTATCGCAGACCGAAATAACCTCCACGACATCGACACATGGGTATTTTTTCGCTGGGTATTCAAGACGGCGGCTGCCGTGCTCATCGTGTCCAACACATGGAATATCGTCATGGGTGTGTTTGAGACGGCGCAGAGCGTGGTAAACAGTGCCTCTGGCATCATCGTCGGAAATACCTCCATCAACCTCGCCGACCATATCGCAGACCTTGAAGCGCGGCTGCTGGAGATGAACGTGTGGACGCTTTTGGGGCTGTGGCTGCAATCCTTCGTGGTGGGCTTTTCCATGTGGGGGCTGACCATCTGCATTTTCATCATCATCTACGGCAGAATGATCGAGATTTACCTTATCACCAGCATCGCGCCCATCCCCATGGCCACCATGATGGGCAAGGAATGGGGCGGCATGGGACAGAATTATCTCCGCTCCCTGTTGGCTTTGGCGTTTCAGGGCTTTCTCATCATCATCTGCATCGCCATCTATGCGGTGCTGGTACAGAATATGCTCATAGACGACAACATTTCCACGGCCATCTGGCTGTGCATGGGCTACACGGTGCTGCTCTGCTTCACCCTGTTCAAAACCAGCAGTCTCGCAAAGTCAATTTTCAACAGTCATTAGAGAGGTAAACCAACATGAACAAATCCACAAATACGGAACAGGATAGGCTATCGCTTCTGTTTGCGCGGCTCGATGAAAATCTCACCACCTTACAGGGCGAGTGGGAGCAGATGAGCAGATATGACCTGATCTGCAACTCCGCCGCCATCACCGCCGTGCGCCAGATCCATGAATACCTGACCACCGCCCACGGCTTTGAGCCGGATGAGGCGGACTACCTGCTGCTGTTCGACAACCCGTTGAAGATGGTGGCTGATAAGTGGCAGAATCGCATGGAGGATATGAGCGACGTTTGCTTTGCGCTGGACGAGGTATTTGAAAAGCAGGACGTCTTGCAGAGCTACGCAATGAGCAGCACCGAGTGCCGCCCGTCGGTGCTGGAAAAGCTCCGCACGTCAGCAGAGCGCACACCCGCAAGGGCGATCAAGGACAAGGAGGCGGAGATTTGTTGACGCTTACCCCCATTTCGCTGTCCGAAGCAAATGCCTTTGTCGCCCTTTGTCACCGACATCATAAGCCCGTCGTTGGACACAAGTTTTCCATCGGCTGCGAGGCAGACGGACGGTTGGCAGGCGTCGCCATCGTAGGGCGTCCGGTCAGCCGGTATCTGGACGATGGGAAAACGCTGGAGGTTAATCGCCTTTGCACCGACGGAACCAAAAACGCTTGCAGTTTCCTTTACGCTGCTGCGGCACGGGCGGCGCGGGCAATGGGCTATCAGCGAATCATCACCTATACGCTGGACACCGAGGGCGGAGCAAGCCTGCGCGCTGCTGGCTGGTGCTGCGCGGGGCGGGCAGGCGGCACTGCGTGGACAGGTGCGAGAGCGCCGAAGGCTGGACAATACCCTGCGCAGATGAAACTCCGCTATGAAAAAACACTATGACATAGGAGGTAAATCAACATGGCATACGTCCCCGTACCCAAGGACCTGAACGCGGTCAAGACCAAGGTGCTGCTGAACCTGACGAAGCGCCAGCTCATCTGCTTCGGCGCTGGTGCGGCGCTGGGCGTTCCGCTGTTCTTCCTGCTCAAAGCCCATACCGGCGTCAGCACAGCGGCGATCTGCATGATCCTGCTCATGCTGCCCTTTTTCCTGCTGGCCATGTATGAGAAGAACGGACAGCCCCTTGAAAAGATCGTCCGCAACATCGTGCAGGTCTGCTTCCTGCGCCCCAAGCAGCGCCCCTACGCAACCAATAATTTCTACGCCGTTCTGGAACGGCAGGACAATTTAGACCGGGAGGTGTATCGCATTGTCCACCCGCACAAAACTCACCCGCGCCGAACGCAGGCAGATCGAGGCCGCCATCGCAAGAGCGAAGCGGCAGGATAAGAAACGCAAGTCCGCACAGGACAGCATCCCGTTTCAGCGGATGTTCCCCGACGGCATCTGCCGCGTGACGGACAGCTACTACACGAAAACCGTCCAATTTCAGGACATCAACTATCAGCTCAACCAGAACGAGGACAAGACCGCTATCTTTGACGGCTGGTGCGACTTCCTCAACTACTTTGACAGCTCCGTGCGCTTTCAGCTCTCCTTCGTGAATATGTCCGCCAACAAGGACAATTACGCAAGGTACATCACCATCTCGCCGCAGGGCGACGATTTTGACAGCATCCGTCTGGAATACACCCAGATGCTCCAGAACCAGCTTGCCCGCGGCAACAACGGCCTCATCAAGACCAAGTACCTGACCTTCGGCGTGGAGGCGGACGGGTTGAAAGCGGCAAAGCCGAGGCTGGAGCGCATTGAAACGGACATCCTCAACAACTTCAAGCGCCTCGGCGTGGCGGCGGAGCCGATGAACGGCATGGAGCGGCTGCGGCTGCTGCACGGGATGCTGCACATGGACGAGCAGGAGCCGTTCCGCTTCTCGTGGGACTGGCTGGCATCATCGGGCCTTTCGGTCAAGGACTTCATCGCGCCCAGCTCCTTTGAGTTCCGCACCGGGCGCTCCTTCGGCGTCGGCAGGCGCATCGGCTGCGCCAGCTTCTTGCAGATTTTAGCGCCGGAGCTGAACGACCGGATGCTGGCGGACTTCCTCGACATGGAAAGCTCCCTCATTGTCAGTATGCACGTCCAGTCCGTGGATCAGGTCAAGGCCATCAAGACCATCAAGCGCAAGATCACCGATTTGCAGAAAATGACCATTGAGGAGCAGAAAAAGGCCGTCCGCGCCGGATACGACATGGACATCATCCCCTCGGACCTCGCCACCTACGGCACGGAGGCGAAGAAGCTGCTGCAAGACCTGCAAAGCCGCAACGAGCGAATGTTCCTGCTGACCTTCATTGTGGTCAACACCGCAGGCAGCCGCCAGCAGCTTGACAACAACGTATTTCAGGCGGCCTCCATCGCCCAGAAGTACAACTGCCAGCTTACCCGCCTTGATTTCCGGCAGGAGGAGGGGCTGATGAGCAGCCTCCCGCTGGGGCTGAACCAGATCGAGATACAGAGGGGCCTGACCACCTCCAGCGTCGCTATTTTCATTCCATTTACCACGCAGGAGCTGTTTCAGGACGGCAAGGAAGCCCTGTACTGCGGGCTGAACGCCCTCTCAAACAACCTCATCATGGTAGATCGCAAGCGTCTCAAGAACCCCAACGGCCTCATCCTTGGTACTCCCGGCAGCGGCAAGAGCTTTGCCGCAAAGCGGGAGATCGCCAACGTGTTCCTCGTCACCGACGATGACATCATCATCTGCGACCCCGAAGCCGAATACGGGCCGCTGGTGGAGCGCCTGCACGGACAGGTCATCAAAATTTCCCCCACAAGCCCGCATTACATCAACCCCATGGACTTAAACCTCAATTACAGCGACGATGAGAACCCGCTGAGCCTGAAATCCGACTTCATCCTCTCCCTCTGCGAGCTGATCGTGGGAGGCAAGGACGGTCTTATGCCGGTGGAAAAGACCATCATCGACCGCTGTGTGCGCATGGTGTACCGGGATTATCTCAGCGACCCTGTGCCGGAGAATATGCCGATTCTGGAGGACTTGTATAACGAGCTGCGGCGGCAGGAGGAAAAGGAGGCGCAGTACATCGCCACGGCTTTGGAAATCTACGTTTCCGGCTCCCTCAATGTGTTCAACCACCGCACCAACATCAACATCGCCAACCGCATCGTGTCCTTCGACATCAAGGAGCTGGGCAAGCAGCTCAAGAAGATCGGGATGCTCATCGTGCAGGACGCCGTGTGGAACCGAGTGACCATCAACCGGGAAGCCCACAAGTCCACCCGCTACTACATTGACGAGATGCACCTTTTGCTGCGCGAGGAGCAGACGGCGGCCTACACCGTGGAAATCTGGAAGCGCTTCCGCAAGTGGGGAGGTATCCCCACCGGCATCACGCAGAATGTCAAAGACCTGCTCTCCTCCCGCGAGGTGGAGAACATCTTTGAGAACAGCGATTTCATCCTCATGCTCAATCAGGCCAGCGGCGACCGGCAGATTCTCGCCAAACAGCTCAATATCTCCCCGCATCAGCTCTCGTATGTCACCCACAGCGGTGAAGGCGAAGGGCTGCTTTTTTATGGCAACGTTATCCTGCCCTTCGTAGACCGCTTCCCCCGCGGGGAACTCTATGACCTACTTACCACCAAGCCACAGGAGCAGACTGCATAACAAAACAAGAAAGGAATTGCACGATGGAAAACAAACTGATGATTTTTGAAAACGACGCCTTTGGAAAGGTGCGAACGCTGAACCTCAACGGCGAGCCGTGGTTCGTAGCGGCGGATGTGTGCAAAGCGCTGGAACTGGGGAATCCGAGCATGACGGTTGAGCGTCTGGATGATGATGAAAAGGGTATCAGTACTATTGATACCCTTGGCGGGAAACAGCGCATGGCAATCATCAACGAGCCCGGACTGTATTCGCTGGTGATCACCTCCCGCAAGCCGGAGGCAAAGGCGTTCAAGCGCTGGATCACCCATGAGGTCATTCCGGCCATCCGCAAGCACGGCGCGTACATGACAAAATCCGTGCTGGAGCAGGTCTTGGAAAACCCGGAACTGGTGCTGCTCATGGCGCAGCGGATGCTGGAGGAACAGCGGAAGAACGAGCTGCTTCAGCAGGAGCTGCGGCTGGCAAAGCCCAAGGCGGACTTCTACGACGCCTTCATTCACCCGGAGTGCTGCACCAATCTCCGCGCCACCGCAAAGGAGCTGAAGGTGCCGGAGAAAATGTTCACCGCGTTCCTCATCCGCAAGCGCTATCTCTACCGCGCGCCCTCCGGTACGCTCCTACCCTATGCCAAGCCCGCCAGCGACGGGCTGTTCTTCGTAAAGGACTATATCGCCGTCAACGGGCATCAGGGGGTATATACCCTTGTCACGCCCAAGGGCAAGACCCTGTTTCTCACCATGCTGGACGAGATCGCCTGACCTGATTCTACTATAAATAATGTAAAGGAGAGCATCACAATGGAAAAAGAAAATCTGTACCTGATCCACGGCGAGGACTACCTGCGCCACATCGAGGAAAAGCTGGAGCTGCTGTGGATGGCGACCATCCTCATGCACTACATCAAAAACGGAGCCGAGAAGGACGGCTATCTGGACCTTGTACGCAGATCCACCCTCGACTTTGACGAGCGCTGCGAGGAGATGTTCAGTTCTTGGGGCAGGGCGCTCAATTACCTCAAGTCCCATGACCTTGCGGACTTGTCCGACCTCATCGAAAACGACCTGATCGAGCCGGAATACGCCGGTTATATTCCTGCGGATGATCCCTGCTGCCCCGGCGAACGCTGCTGCGAGTATGCCGAGCGCATGGAGCGCGAATACGCCGCAGAGCGTGAGGCGGACGAGGACAATGAGGACGCCGACGTATTTGAGTATGACGGAGAACCGGCCATATCTGAGTTGACCGGCGTGTGCAGGGACATCCTCACGGCTGTCGAGGGGCTTACCACGCTTCTAAGGGATGAGTTCGACTATGCAGGCTGACCGCATCTACTGCGGCGACGCCCTGACCGTGCTGAAAACCCTGCCGGACAATTCCGTGAACTGCTGCATCACCTCTCCGCCGTACTACGCCCTGCGGGATTACGGCGTGGACGGGCAGATCGGGCGGGAGGAAACCCCGGCGCTGTATGTGGAGCGCCTGACTTCCATTTTCCGGGAGGTCAGGCGCGTTCTCACGCCGGACGGCACACTCTGGCTCAACATCGCGGACACCTATGCCGGAAAGGGCAATCAGGGAGAAAGCCTTGACCCCAAGTACCCCAACGGCAGGACCGGTCAGGTGGTCGCCCTCAACGGCAAGGTGGAGGGCTGCAAGGCAAAGGACATGATCGGCATCCCGTGGCTGCTTGCCTTTGCTCTGCGCGCAGACGGCTGGTATCTGCGCTCGGACATCATCTGGATGAAAGCGAACCCCATGCCGGAAAGCACCAAGGACAGGCCAAGCCGCTGCTATGAGCATATCTTCCTGTTGTCCAAGTCCCGCCGCTACTATTACGATGCTGCCGCCATCGCGGAGCCGGTTGCGGAAACGACGGTACGGCGCATGAAAGGCGCACGAAGCACGGCTACCAAGCACGGAAGCGGCATCCCCGGACAACAGAATATCCAGAAAATCAATCTGCCAAGAGCTGCCGGAACCTATACGGATGCAGATATTCCGCAGCTTCGCAACAAGCGGGACGTGTGGCAAATCAACACCGTGCCGTACCGGGGCGGGCATTTCGCCGCTTTCCCGCCAAAGCTGGCGGAAACCTGCCTGCTGGCAGGCTGCCCGCCTGGAGGCGTGGTGCTGGACCCCTTCCTCGGCTCCGGCACTACGGCGGCGGTGGCAAAGCAGCTCGGACGGCACTACATCGGCATCGAGCTGAACCCGGACTACTGCAAGCTGGCAGAGAAACGGATCGGAGGTGTCGCGGTATGAACGCCTACACCCGGCAGGATCTGAGCGTCATGCAGGCGTGGCCGCTGGAGCGGAAAATTCGCGTGACGCAGGCGAAGATCATCGAGTGGTATCACCACTACGGCGGCAAGGTTGCCGTTTCCTTTTCGGGCGGCAAGGACAGTACCGTTCTGCTGGACCTTGCGCGGCGGGCGTTCCCCGACATTCCCGCCGTGTTTGTGGACACGGGGCTGGAATACCCGGAGATACGGGAGTTTGTGAAAACCGTTCCCAATGTAACATGGCTGCGGCCTGAAATGCCCTTTTCCAAGGTCATATCGGAATATGGCTATCCCGTCGTTTCCAAGGACGTGGCACGGCGCGTTCGCTATGCAAAGCGTGGCAGCCCGTGGGCGCTGTGCCATCTGAACGGATTAAACCGTGACGGTACGCCCTCAAAATACAATGAACGATACATGAAATGGCGTATCCTGCTGGATGCGCCGTTTTTCGTTTCCGATCAGTGCTGTTTCATCATGAAGGAGCGGCCCCTGCACAGATATAACCGGGAAACCGGTAGAAAGCAGATCATTGCGACCATGGCCTGTGAGAGCGCACGCCGCCAGAGCGTCTATCTCAAAATCGGATGCAACGCCTATCATAAGCGGGACCCAACCTCTCAGCCCATGTCCTTCTGGACAGAGCAGGATGTGCTGGCCTATCTCAAAATGACCGACATCCCGTATGCCTCCGTCTACGGTGAGATCGTGGAGGAAAACGGCAGGCTGACCACCACCGGCGCGAAGCGCACCGGCTGTATGTTTTGTATGTTCGGCGTTCATCTGGAAAAGGAGCCGAACCGCTTTCAGCGCATGGCGCTGACACATCCGAAGCAATACGATTTCTGTATCCATAAATTGGGCTGCGGTAAGGCGCTGGACTTTCTCGGCGTACCGTATGCCCCGAATGGAGGTGAATCCCCATGAGCAAACGCTCGCCCCGGCTGCTGTTCACGCAGGAGGAGCGGACAGCGCCGGAACTGAAAAAGGTCATCAAAAAAGCGGATAAAGCCTATCAAAAGCTGGAAAAGGCCGAGGCGAAGATACCCAAGAAAACCGTAAAGCGGAAGCAGCGCACGGTAGACCCGCAGACCGGCAGGGTAACGACGCGCCTTTCCTTTGAGGAGGTGGACAAAAAACGCCCGCCCTCCAAGCTCACCCACGCTCTGCGGGACGCGCCCGGTGCGGCGGCACTGTCCGCCGTACACCGTGAGATTCGGGAGCATGAGCAGGACAATGTGGGCGTGGAGAGCGCCCACGGCGTGGAGCAGGCGGCGGAGCGCGCCGTGCGTCTTGCACAGCACGCCCACCGCTCCCACAAGGAGAAGCCCTACCGCCGCGCAGACCGCGCCGAGGTCAAGGCAGACCGCGCCAACCTTCGTGCGCTGGATAAGACGGCGCAGCACCACGACCCGCAGTTTTCCAGCAATCCCTACTCCCGCTGGCAGCAGAAGCAGGCCATCAAGCGGGAGTACGCCGCCGCCAAAGCCGGAAAAAGCGCCGGGAATACGGTCAAAGCCTCCGAAGCCACGGCAAAGGCGGCGCGGAAAGCCGCGGAGAACACAAAGAAAGCCGGTGAGTTCATCGCCCGTCACAAAAAGGGCTTCCTTATCGCGGGCGGCATTGCGGCAATAATCGTCCTTATCCTCTGCACCGTTTCCTCCTGCTCCCTGCTGATTCAGGGCGGGGCAACCGGCGTGAACGTATCCACCTACCCATCCGAGGACGCGGATATGCTGGCGGCAGAGGCGCAATATTGCGCCATGGAAGCGGAATTGCAGCAGTATCTCGACACCTACGAAAGCATCCACGACTACGACGAGTACCACTTCGAGCTGGACGACATCGAGCATGACCCCTATGTGCTGATCTCCGCTGTCACCGCCCTTATGGGCAGGGAGTGGACGATCTCCGAGGTCGGCGGCCTCTTGGAGATGCTGTTTGAAAAGCAGTACATCCTAACGGAAACCGTCACCACGGAAACGAGATACCGCACGGAAACCCGTACCGGCTACTACACCGATGCGGACGGCAATCTGCAAAGCTACGAGTACGACGTGCAGGTGCCGTACACCTATTACATCTGCACAGTCCGGCTGGAAAACTTCAACCTCTCCCATGTGCCGGTCTATATCATGTCGCAGGATCAGCTCTCCCTTTACGCCATGTATATGGCTACTCTGGGCAACCGCCCGGACCTGTTCGGCGGCTCGGAGTACATTGGGAAATACTACACCGCCGACTATGAAAAGTACGAGATACCCCCGGAGGCGCTGGAGGACGCGCAGTTCGCCGCCATCATCAAGGAGGCGGAGAAGTATCTCGGCTACCCCTACGTCTGGGGCGGCAGCACGCCCGCCACATCCTTCGACTGCTCCGGCTTCGTCAGCTACGTCTACAACAACTGCGGCGTAGGCTGGAGTTTCGGGCGGCTGGGCGCTTCAGGGCTGCTGGGCGTCTGCACAAGGGTATCCGCCGCCAATGTCCGACCGGGCGATCTGGTGTTCTTCCAAGGCACCTATGACACCACCGGCGCGTCCCATGTTGGCATCTATGTGGGCAATGATATGATGCTCCACTGCGGCGACCCCATCCAGTACGCAAGCCTCAATTCAAGCTATTGGCAATCTCACTTCCTTGCCTACGGGCGGCTGTCCCCGCCCTGATCTCACTGAAAGGAGCCAAAAATGAACCCTAAGATTATAAAGCTCAAGGCTGAACGGGCGAAAAACGATGAAAAGATCGCCGCCCTCCGCTCCCGCAACAGGGAGCTTGACGAGAGCATCGTCGAGCTGGAGAATACCGACATCATCGGCCTTGCCCGCGCCACCGGCATGAGCATGGAGGAGCTGGCGCAGTTCCTCACACAGCTCAAAAGGGGCGGCGCGCCCTTTATCACACCCAATACCAAGGAGGATACGGACTATGTGCATGAAGAAGAATAACAACCGGCTGCCGCGCGGCGTTGCCGCCGTCCTTTGCCTTGCCCTGATGTTCCTCACCATGTCCGGCATGGCGATGGCCACCGGCGAGCCGGACGCAGCGGACAGCGCGCCAGAGATCACAGACGCGGTGATTGATGACACTCCCGAAGGTGCAGAGGAATCACCAGTCCCCGAGGAGTCTGAGCCGCCGGTTTCCGAGCCTGTGCTGGGACCTGCGGAACCCACGCCGGAGGATACGCCGCCCGAAATGGCAGAAACACCCGAAGCGGAATATGAGATAGATGCAGATATTCCGGCAGGCTGGCACAACGCGCCGGTGACGGTCACGGTCCGCATCAGGGACAAAAACAACGCGGGCTGGCAGAGGGTAGAGGCGGCGCTGCGGGAAACCGCCGAAAGAACAGACCTGACGGAGCAGCTTGCCCACAACGGCCTCGCCCGCTACACGGTGCCGGACAACGGTATCGTGTTTTTCTTTGTCACCGACCCCTACGGCACGGAGCATACGCTGACGCTGGAGCTGCGCTGCATAGACCTTGAAGCGCCGGTCCTTCGCGCAGGCGTCAGCGGCGCGCTGCTGCGCGTGGAGGTCGCCGACGCACTCTCCGGCATGGCGGGTGTCTATGTGAACGACGAGCTTTATACCACGCTGCAAAACGGGGAGTTCAGCCTGCGCATCGACAGGAACACCCGCGATTCCCACTTCTACATCATGGGCGCGGACAACGCAGGCAACCGCACGGGCTATCTGGTGATCGCCAACCCCTTCTATGAAAAGGAAGCGCCTGCGCCCAGCCCCACGCCGGAGCAGCACAGCGCCCATTGTCCCGCAGACTGCGATTGCAGAAAGCAGTCCTCCGGCAATACCGGCAGCAGCGGCAATACCGGTGCAGGAAAGGCCTCCAACGCCTCCGGCAGCACGGGAAAGCCCGCTGCGGCACAGACGCCCGCAGCCACAGAGCCGGCGAAAGCACAGGAGCCCACCGATACCGCCGCGCCTGTCGCCATTGAGAAAGGGACGGGCTTTTCCCAAAACGGCAGCGCCGTCACCCGCGACCTGCTTTACGACAAGCACACCAACAAGCAGTTCATCGCAGTGGAAACCCGCAACGGCCATACCCTCTATCTGGTGATCGACTACGATAAGCCGCTGGATGAGGACGGAGATCAGTATGAAACCTACTTTTTGAACCTTGTGGACGAGAGCGACCTGCTTGCACTCATCGACGAGGATTCCGCCCCTGTCTGCTCCTGCAAGGACAAATGCGAGGCGGGAGCCGTCAACACCGCCTGCGAGGTGTGCAGGGCCAACATGACCGAGTGCGCGGGCAAGGCGGCGGAGCCGAAAAAGGAGCCGGAGACAACGCCGGAGCCCGATCCTGAGCCGGAAAAGAAAAGCGGCGGCAGCGGCCTGCTGGTCGTGGCGCTGCTGATCGTGCTGGCAGGCGGCGGCGCGCTGTATTGCTTCAAGCTCCGTAAGAAGAAGCCCGACACAAAGGGACCTGTGGACTTGGACGATTACGACTACGGCGATGAGGATGAAGATGAGGAATACGAAAACGAGGACGATGCGGACGAGTCGGAGGAAACGGAGGACGCGGATGCATGACCCTTTTTACCAAAAACCCGCTGGAGCGGCTGATGATGCAGCGCCCCTATCCGGGAAAAGAGGAAACGCCGCGAACCCCTGCCCCGGAGGGGCATTTCTGCTGCGGCTGTTCCCGCTACGGCACCGTCTGCCTCCGTCCCTGCTACCGTGACACCGACCTGCGGGAGAAACTGCGGGCAAAAGCGCCGGAGCGTTAGGACCCCGACCCTTGCCGCATTCTCCCACCGATGCTACAATGTACCCATGAAAGACCAAATGCAGCGGAAAAGGATGTGATACGGATGCTGAGCTTTGAACGGGTGCTGGAGGCATTCAGGGAGCACCTTACAGAAGATACCGGCGTGGAGGTGGTGCCGACCCGGCACGGCTATACCTACCTCACATGGGATGACAGGCGTGAAAATTGGGACACCGCTGAGATTTGCCTCACGCCGGAGGCGCTGCTGGACAGGCTGACCGGCGCGGTGGAAAGCTATGAACAGTGCCGCCTTTTGGATGGAACACGGGACCCAACCGACGCCGAGCGCAAAGCCTTTGCCGAGGCTGCCGAGCGATACCGGAAGCGGTGCCTTGAACGGCCCTGACCCACATACGATTAGAAAAACAGATACGAAAAGCAGTCCTTCGGGGCTGCTTTTTGCTGTGCAGAAAAGGAGAAAAATGAATATGACGCAACATAGATTAGTGATCGCGGAAAAGCCCTCCGTCGCCCAGTCCATCGCCGCCGTGCTGGGCGCAAGGCAGCGACACGACGGGTATTTTTCGGGAAACGGCTGCATTGTAAGCTGGTGCTACGGGCATCTGGCGGAGTTGGCGGGCGCGGATGTGTACGATGAAAAGTACGCAAAATGGCGCTATGACGACCTGCCCATCCTGCCCGCAAGCTGGCGCTTCACGCTGAAAGCGGACAAAGCCAAACAGTTCGAGCTGCTGCGGGACCTCATGGGCCGGGAGGACGTGTCCGAGGTCATCAACGCCTGCGACGCGGGGCGCGAGGGGGAGCTTATCTTCCGCACAGTCTACTACATGGCAGGCTGCACAAAGACCATGAAGCGGCTGTGGATCTCCTCCATGGAGGACGAGGCCATCAAAAAAGGCTTTGCGGAGCTGCGTCCGGGGCGCGAATATGACGGGCTGTACCAGTCTGCCCTCTGCCGCGCCCGCGCGGACTGGCTGGTGGGCATCAACGCCACAAGGCTCTTTTCGGTGCTGTACCACCGCACCCTCAACGTGGGGCGCGTCCTGTCCCCGACGCTGGCGCTCATCGTCCAGCGTGAGGCGGAGATCGGGGAGTTCCGCCCGGAAGCCTTTTACACGGTAAATCTTCGCTGCGGCGATTTTGCCGCCGTGTCCGAGAAGCTCAAAGAGAAAGCGGAGGCGGACGCCCTCGCCGCCGCCTGCGCCGGTCAGCCGGTCACGGTAAGGACGGTGCAGCGCACGGAAAAAGCGGAGAACGCGCCCCGGCTCTACGACCTGACCGCGCTCCAGAGAGAAGCTAACCGCAGCCTCGGCTACACCGCACAGCAGACGCTTGACTACCTGCAAGCCCTCTACGAGAAAAAGCTCTGCACCTATCCCCGCACGGACAGCCGCTTTCTCACCGACGATCTGGAAGCCTCTGTGCCGGAGCTTGTGGCCGTTGCCGCCGCCATCTGCGAAGCAGCCGCGCCGGAGCGTGTGAACGCAAGGCAGGTCTGCGACAGCAAAAAAGTCAGCGACCACCACGCCATCCTCCCCACCGCAGGCGCGGGCAAGGCGGACGTGTCGGTGCTGCCGCTGGGCGAGCGCGAGCTTTTGCGCCTTGTGGCAGGGCAGCTTCTCCGTGCGGTCAGCGACGCCCACCGCTATGCAGAAACCGCCGTTACGCTGGAGTGCGGCGGCGCTGTATTCACCGTCAAGGGCCGAACCACCCTCACACCCGGCTGGAAGCAGTATCTCGCGCAGGAAAAGCAGGACGCCGCGCTGCCGGCGCTGTCGGAGGGGCAGGGATTGGATTGCGCCGAAGCCGCTGTAAAGGAGGGCAAGACCACGCCGCCCAAGCATTATACGGAGGATACGCTGCTCTCCGCCATGGAGACTGCCGGAAAGGAAGATATGCCGGAAGAAGCGGAACGAAAGGGGCTGGGAACGCCCGCCACCCGCGCCGCCATCATCGAAAAGCTGGTAGCCACGGGCTTTGTGGAGCGCAAGCGGGCGAAGAAGGCTGTCAGCCTTGTGCCTGCCCATACCGGCGTTTCCCTCATCACCGTGCTGCCGGAGCAGTTACAGTCCCCGCTTCTCACCGCCGAATGGGAATACCGCTTGCAGCAGGTGGAGCGCGGCGAGCTGTCCCCGGACGAGTTCATGACCGGCATTGCGGAAATGCTCACGGAGCTGGTAAAAACCTACAAGGTCATCTCCGGCGCGGAGGTGCTGTTTCCCTCCGGCCGGGAGATCATTGGCAAATGCCCCCGCTGCGGCAGCGACGTGACCGAGAGCAAAAAGGGCTTCTTCTGCGAGAAAAACGACTGCCGCTTCGGGCTGTGGCGGGACAACAAGTTCTTTGTCGCCAAGCGCGCCGCTCTGACAAAAAAGGTAGCCGCCGCACTGCTGGCAGACGGGCGTGTGAAGCTCACCGGCCTCTACTCCGAAAAGACCGGCGGCACCTACGACGCCACTGCCGTGCTGGAGGATACCGGCGAGAGCGTCCGCTTCCGTTTGGAATTTGACAAGGGGGCGAGGACATGAAGCTCTCCAAGCTGGAGCAGGAAAGTATCATCCTCTACAACGAGGAAGAATCCACCGCCAGCATCTACACCCACGACCCCAAGCTGAAGCGCAAGCTCAAGCGCCTTGCGGAGAAATACCCGGAAAAGGTGTACCCGGATAAGGCCGTCCATGCCGGAGCGGTCAGCTACGCCGTGCCGAAAAGCTGCGTCAGCGTCCGGGAGCCGTTCAGCGACGAGCGGCGCAGGGCCGCCAGCGAACGCGCCAAAAACGCCGGATATACGCCGCCCGCAAGGAGTATATACTCCGAAAACGAATAAGAACCGCGCGCCCGCACAGGAAAGCCTACCCCTGCGCGGGCGCTGCCATTTTAGGGGTAAACAGCCCATGAAATGAAAGGAAGTGCCTATGACACGAAAATCTCCGTATCCGACAAGAGCGGATTATCCGGCATTGATTGAAAATGCCAAGCCTGCGCTGCGCGAGCTGCTGGAAGCGGCCTCGTATGAACGGAGGATCGCCGTACTCAACGAATGTTCTCTCGATGTGGTCAATACCGTCTGCACGATCATGGTGCTGGGGCGGCACAGCCTCTATCTTCGCCGCAAAAAACCCTTCAACGCGCCGGACGCGGTTTTTGTCCGGTGGGCGGCGGACCTGTGGACGCTGCGTGAGCAGGACAAGGCAGGCGACATCCGCTATCTCTGCGGAAAAACGGATTTACGGGAATATCTTTCGCGGGGGCTTCAGCTCCTGCGTATCGACCTGACGGAAGGAGGAACCTATGCCAGAGAAACCCGGTAAAAACAGAGAACAGTTCAAGGAGATCACCGACCGCATCGAGGCGGGCATCCGCGACATCTTTGAATCCGGCGATATGGAAAAGTACCGCAATTACCTGCGCACCATGAGCCGGTTTCACAATTATTCCCTCAACAATCAGGCGCTCATCCACTTGCAGCGCCCGGACGCCACACTTGTGGCGGGCTACAACCGCTGGCGGGACAAGTTCTCCCGCCATGTGCTGCGGGGCGAGAAGGGCATCACCATCATCGCGCCCACGCCGTATAAGAAGAAAATCGAGCAGGAAAAGCTCGACCCGGACACCAAGCTGCCCATTCTGGACGCGGACGGCAAAATTGTCACCGAGGAAAAGGAGATTGAAATCCCCATGTTCCGCCCGGTGAAGGTGTTCGACTACGCCCAGACGGACGGAAAGCCCCTGCCGGAGCGCGTGGCCAGCCCCGTCGCCAACCTGACCGGCAGCGTGGAAAACTACGGGGCGTTCATGGAGGCGCTGCGCCGCTCCTCTCCCGTGCCGGTGGAGGTAAAGCCTCTGTCCGCCGATGTGGACGGCTATTTCAGCCCCAAATCCCAGAGCATCACGCTGCGGGAGGGCATGAGCGAGGTGCAGACGGTATCCGCCGCCGTCCATGAGATCGCCCACGCCAAGCTCCACAACTACGGCTTGCAGCAGGCGGCGGAGCGCAAGGCCAAAAGCCGCAATACCGAGGAGGTGGAGGCCGAAAGCATCTCCTTCATGGTCTGCGCCTACTTTGGCATTGAAACCGGCGCGAACAGCTTCGGTTATGTGGCAACGTGGTCAAAAAACGCCGAGCTGCCGGAGTTCCGCGCCAGTCTGGACACCATCAGCAAGACCGCAAACGGCATCATCACCGACGTGGAGAAGCATTTTGCGGAGGTCTGTCAGGAGCGCGGTGTCGAGCTTCCCAAGGACACGGAATATGAGCTTGTCACCATCCCACCCTCCCGCACTGACGCGCTGGCCTTTGCCGCCGACTACGCGGCGTTCCTGCGCCGGGGTCTGAATGTTCCCGACAGCGCGGACAAACCCACAGCGGAAGCGGTGGCGGACAGGCTGCTTGCCGGTGAGGACACGGAACTGCGGAAGGAGCTGGAGGATTTCGTCAAGCTGGCAGACGAGATCGGCATCGACGACGGCTCTCATGGGCTGCTTGAACGCTTCAACGGCCTGTTCCGTCAGGAATGGCGGGCAAAGGAGGAACCGCAGCCGGAAATTGAAACGGAAAAGCTGTATCTGGCAGACGACAGCAAATACGTCCATGTGCAGCGCACGGAGGAGGGCATCGACTACACCATCTATGACGCGGGAACAAAGAAAGCGCTGGATGGCGGGCAGCTTGATGCACCGGATATGACCCTTTCCGCGGCGGCGCTGGAGGTATGCAAGCTCCATGAGATTGGGAACGCCGCGCCGCTCTCCCTTGTCGATTCCGAAATGATTCAGGCTTTGCAGGAAGCAAATGAGCTGCCGCCGCTGCCGGAGCTGGAGCAGGGCTATCCCATGCCGGATACCAGCATCGGCTTTTTGGAAATGTATCAGTACGGCTACACGGACGGCAATACCATGCTGCCGCTGACAAAGGAGCGCGCCATGGAGCTGTTCATGCAGGACGTTCCCGTGTTCCTGCTCTACGGCGACAACACCGAGGCCATGGCGCTGGACGCCGAGGATATTTCCTCCCACACCGGCGTGTTCGGCGTGGAGCGCGAGGAATGGGACACGGTGCGCGGCGTTGTGACGCTGAGCGAGCAGGCGGACACGGAAAAGCTGTTTCTGGAAAACCCGCAGGACGCTTTCCTCATTTACCAGATTCGGCGCGGCGGTGAATTGGACGCTTACCGCTTCATGAACTATGACTACTTGCAGAGCAAGGGCGTCACGCCGGAGCGCGGCGGCTACGACGCGATCTACACCGGCGGGCTTGCCGACTATGGGGACAACAAAACCAATCTGGATATGATTTATCAGCGGTTCAACGTGGATCACCCTGCGGATTTCAAGGGACACAGCCTGTCGGTCAGCGACATCGTTGCCTTGAAGCAAAACGGCGTAGTATCCTGTCATTACGTTGACAGCATCGGCTTCCGGGAGCTTCCCAATTTCCTCAAGCCGGAGAACTACCTCAAAAACGCGGAGATGGCCATGGAGGACGACTACAGCATGATCGACGGCATCATCAACAACGGCCCCAAGCAGCCCACCGTAACAGAGCTGGAGGCGCAGGTCAAGGCGGGCTTTTCCATTTCTCTGACGGAGCTGGCTGCGGCCTCCCACCGCGAACAGAAGAAGCCCTCCGTGCTGGAAAAGCTTAGGGAAAGGACGCCGGAGCAGGTGAAGAATAAAACAGCGCCCAAACGGAGCGCGGAAAGAGAGCTTTGATATGAACGACAAGCATTTCACCCACGATGAAGTCAGCCTTATGAGCATCTACAACGCGGCAGGTACCCGCGAGGGCCTGATCGCAGCCCTCACAGAAATGCGGGGGCATCTGGACGCGGAGGAGGCTGAGCTGCGGGAGCTGACGGACAGCGCCCTCGCAAAGCTGCGCGGCATTACCGACGCGGAGTACGCCGCCCTTGACCTGACGCCGGATTTTGACCTCTGAGCAAAGCTGACTGTTTTACGGTCAAGAGCCGGAAAAATCGCAGATTCGCCGCTGGGAGTGCGCCGGATGAGGAATGTATCATCCGGCGCGTTTCTGTTTGAAAATCGCCGTTTTTCCCAAGTCATGAGCCGGAGAAAATACCCCAAAATCGCGCCTGCTTCGCGCAGGAGGCACAGAAAGGCCATTTATGAGAACAGGACTGACAAAAGCGCAGAAAATCACGGAGATCACCTTTGACGAAAAAGAACCCCTTATCCATATCCGCACCCACAATACTGACCTTAGAAACCGCCTTGCCGCCTACGCCGCGCAGCACCCCACAGAGTGCCGCCAACTGGACGCAGACCCCGACACAGGCGGCATGGAGTTCAGCATCCGCAAGGGGCGCTTGTCCTTCCGCCTGACCGCGCCGTACAGTGAGAAACGGAAGCAGGCGGCGAGGGAGGCGGCGAAAAGAAACGGCTTCAACAGAAAACCATGAAGGGAGGATTTTGCTTATGCCAAACAAACTGCAAGCCTACGCGGAGCAGGCGGAGCGCACCGCGCGGCAGATCACTGGCAGCCATCTGGCGTGGACGGCGTTCCTGACCACCGCCGCAAGGCTGTATAAATACCCCTACAACGAGCAGCTCATGATCTATATGCAGCGCCCGGAGGCCACCGCCTGCGCGGAGTACGACTTCTGGAACGAGAAGATGGGGCGCTATGTCCGGCGCGGCAGCACGGGCATCGCCCTCATCGACGCTACCGGCTACAAGCCGCGGCTCAAATACGTCTTTGACGTTTCCGACACCGGCGGCAAGGAAAACGCCCGCCGCGTCAACTTGTGGGAGCTGAAAGACGCGCATACCGACAGTGTGAGCGCCATGCTGGAGCGTAATTACGGCGTTTCCGGCAAAAACGGCCTTGCGGAGCAGTTCGAGAGCGTCGCTTCTCAGCTTGCTGCGGAATACTGGCGCGACCATTCCCGCGACATTCTCGGCATCGTTGCGGATTCCTATCTGGAGGAGTATGATGATTACAACATCGAGGTGGCGTTCAAAAACGCCGCGGCGGTCAGCATCACCTACTCCCTCATGTCCCGCTGCGGGATGCAGCCGGAGGATCACTTTGAACACGAGGATTTTTTCAGCATCTTTGATTTCAACACCCCGCGCACGGTAGCGGCACTCGGCACGGCGGTCAGCGAGATCAATGAACAGGTTTTGCGGCAGATCGAAGTTACGATACGAAATTATGAGCGCGAACACAGCGCGGAAAGGACGGCAGAGCATGGAGAACAACCTGACTTACACCCGGAACGGGGATTACATGATTCCCGACCTGAAGATCGAAGTGCCGGAGCAGCCCCTCGGCAAGTACGGGCGGATGCGCCAGAAGTACCTGAAGGAGCATCGCCCCATTCTCTGGAACCAGATGATCTTGGAGGAGACCCTGTTCCCGCACCTGCTGGAGATCGAGCAGGCGGCGCAGAGCCGTCTGGAGCAGATGATGCCGGAGCTGGCGTCGGAGGCCGGAGCGACGGAAGCGCTGAAAGCCAGCGATCCCATGAAATGGGTGGGCTTGATGAACACCTGCAAGGCGCAGGCGGAGGAAGTGATTCTCGCGGAGCTGATCTACGCATAACAGAACACCCCGCACGGGGCGGTCAGCTATCCTTTTTCCCCACTGAAGCGGAACAGATTACAGCCATAGAAGAAGCGGAGAGCGCACAGACGCCCTTCGCTTTTTCCGTTTCTCAGGCGCAGCTTGACCATGTGCTGCGGCTGGGCGGCAATTCGGACGATACCCGCATGGTCATTGCCGCCGCGTTCCAGAAGCAGAAGTCCACGGAGGACATTGCCGCGCTGCTGCAAAACACCTTCCACGGCGGCAACGGCTTTAAGACGCCGGAGGGCGAGCTTTCCGCGTGGTATGCCGTAGACGGCATCCACATCGCCCCCGGCAGGAGCGCGGAGTATGTGCGCAGCGCGCAGGTAATCGCATGGCAGGACGCCGCCGTGCGCATATCCCAGCTTATGGACAGCGGCGCATACGCCTCCAATGTGGAGCTTGCCGAAGCAGGGCAGCATGAGCGGATGCAGCTTGCCCAAGCCCTCTGGTATCTGAAACACGATCTCAGCGACGAGGCGCGAGAACGGGGCTACCTCTCCTGCATGGATACGCTGCGGGGCGGCGGATTTCCCGATGAAACGGCGCGGCTGGCAGAGCAACTGACAAACACAGATTTCCGCGATACGCTCTCCGGCGAGTTCGCGCAGTTTTACGCCGCCCATGAGCAGGACAGAGGCCTGCTGCGCTTCCATTATCACAAGCTGGAGAACATCTGGCAGAGCCTGCGGGACCTGCCCTTGCCCCGCAGGGAGTATTCCTCCGAAATGACCGCAGTGCCGGAGCTGGCACGCTTTATCACCGAGGACGAGATCGACCACGCGCTGGATCGCGGCAGCGGTGTCGAGGGCGGCAAGGGCAGAATCTACGAATACTTCACCGCCGACCACACCGGCAAGGAAAAGGCAGCTTTCCTCAAAGATGAGTACGGCATAGGCGGGCGCTCCCACGCCGTTTCCGGTGCATCCCATAGTGATGAAAGCCACGACAGCCGCGGCATTGTCCTGAAAAAAGCAGGCTGTGCCAATGTGGAGTTGAGCTGGACGAAGGTGGCAGCAAGGATTGACAGCCTCATTCAGAAGGACCGCTTCCTCTCCCCAAGGGAAAAGGAGCGCTACGCCCAGCTTCAGCGGGAAAAGGAGGCGGAGCGTGAACTGCCAACACAGGCTCAGACCGACTACAATTCCATCAAGGAAGCCCACCCGGACGACATCGTGCTGTTTCAGGTGGGCGATTTCTTTGAGATGTACGGCGAGGACGCAAAACAGGCGGCGGAGCTGCTTGATCTCAACCTTACCACAAGAGCGATCCCCGGTGCTGGCCGTGTGGAGATGTGCGGCGTACCGTCGCACAATTTAGAGATGTATGTGGAGAAATTGCGCGATAAGTATGATGTGACGATTGCCGAAGCGCCGGACTTTAGAGCTGAGCGCCACATTTACACGCTGCGCTCTATCGACCATGAAGCAGAAGCCGCCATCAATGCTTATGAAGCAGAGTTCGGCGCGGACGGCACGAGGGTGTTCCGCGACCCCGCCGCAGAGCAAGTTCAGCCCACGGTGCAGGAACGTTTGGAGCATTACAGGCCGGTGGTGATGGCAGCGGTTTCGGATGATACGGCCTATCGCAACGCCTGCGGGCACTCTGACCGGGAAAATGCGGAGATCGAGTGTAATGCAGCCGTGCGCCGCGCCGTTCTCAATTCAAAAGATATGGAGCTTATCCGGCTATTTTCGGATATGCCGGAGTTCCGCAGCCGCCTGCACCGAGAGACTTTTGAGGGAACCTATGCGCGGCTCCATGATCTGCTGCGTCCGCTCTCGCAGGACGATATAGACGATGCACTCCGTGCATGGAACGGAAATATCGAGAGCAAGCACGCCGTAGTGCGGTATATGGAGCAGCACGGACGCGAAAAAGAAACCGCCGCATGGCTTGCTCACGAGTACGGCGGCAAGGAGGGCAACAATCTCTTTATCGTCCGCGCCGGAAGCCCGGAAACCGTTGAACTGACATGGTCGAAGGTGCAGCGGCGGATTGCCCAACTCATTCAAGCCGATAACTTCTACACCGAACGAGAGCGCGACAATTTCGATGATATTGACCCCGTTGCCGTTCGGGAAGCCCTCGCCCAGCGCGGCATTGTAAATGGGCAGGTTGTGGATGCGGAGGCTAATCGCAACAGCCCCTTCGTCCGGCAGGTCATGGCGGATGTGGAGCGGATTGCCCAGCAACAGGAGACAATCGCGGATCACAGTCAGGAATACCGGCTGCTGGACCGGCTGCGCGCAGACTGCGAATACTTCTTAGGCGCTGGCGCTCGTGCGGAAAAGCACCTGTGGGCGGGCAATGTCCACGCACAGATCGCCAAGCTGCGGGAGCTGTATGACGCCCTGCCGGAAAAACCGGAATGGCTGACAAAAGAGGCCATCGACGAGTATGCCGAACGGATGGCCCAGCCGTATCAGGTGGTTGTATATCATCACATGGAAAACGGCTTTGATGAAAAGCTGGATTACCAGACGCTGCAAGAGGCAGAAGCGGCGGCGCAGGGCTATGTGGACGGCACGATGGAAAGCGACGGCTTTGCGTATGACGGCGCAGCCATCTACGACCAGCAGGCACGGAAGTATCTGCGTATCTACGGCGATTACCCAGATGAACGGGCGCACGCAGAGGTAGCGGGACGTGAGCCGACCGCAGAAAGCATTATCCCCGCAGACCGTTTCCATGTGGTGAGCCTTGACCGGGGCTTCCGCACTCTGTACGCCGTATGGGACGATGAAAACCACGGCCACTATGTGGACGCAGACGGCGTGACCGAGGAATTTACAAGCGAATGGCAGGCGGAGGCGTACCGGCTGGAGCTGCAAGGACAGGCGGAGCAGGCGCTTTTAGAGCGTGCAAAGGGACTGATCTCCGACTTCTGCCGGAGCGAATACGGCTCAGAGGCGGATTTCAGCGACCCCGCGAAGATTGGCATCGCCTACACCACCGTCACCGACGATGAGATTCCCGTTCAGGTAAATATTGACCTTGTGAACTTCCGGCTGGAACGCTATCTGGACGATGAGCATCTGGAAACCCGGCAGTACGCCTCTTTGCAGGAGCTTATTTCCAATGAGCTGGAGAACCTCGATTTCAGCGACCTCATCCATGTTTCGGATGAGGATGTGGAGCAATACCGCTGGCGTGAGCCGGAGGAAGCAGTTGCGGAAGCTCCCGAAACGGCTTCTGCCCCGCAGAGAGAACCGTTCCCGTATTCCGTAGGGGATACGGTGTATCTGGAAAACGGCAAGCCCTATATTATCGAGAGCGTCGGCGTCTTTGATATTACCCTCAGCGACCCGACGCTTTTCTATCCCATCTCCCGTGCGGAGAGCAGGGAGAGCTTCGCGTGGCTCATGGAGCGGTATCCGCAGCCGGAAAAGACCGCTGCAGAGAATACGGCTGTCCCCGAAAAAGAACCAAACCACACCTACACCGAGGAAACCGTGGCGGTGTATCCCGGTGACAAAAATAACCTCCCCTATGATGTAGAGATTCGCACCCTGCGCTTTGACGAGCCGGAGCCTCCATCTTTTGAGGAGGTCGTGGACGCCAATCCCATTTCCGTGCAGGCAGGCGGCGAGTGGCAGACCTTCCCCAACCGTGAAGCCGCCGAAAAAGCCATGTACGAGGAGTACAAGGACAATCTTCGCCGGAACGCAGAAAACTTCCGCATCACCGACGATGAGCTGGGCGTCGGCGGCGCAAAGGCCAAGTTCCGGGCGAATATGGCGGCAATCAATCTTTTGAAGGAGTTGGAATTTGAGGGCTTGCAGGCCAGCCCGGAACAGCAGGAAATCCTCTCCCGTTATGTGGGCTGGGGCGGTCTTGCGGATGCTTTTGATGAAGGCAAGGATAACTGGAAAGACGAATTTGCCGAGCTATACGCCACACTTTCCCCGGAGGAATACGCCGCCGCCAGAGCTTCCACGCTGAACGCTCACTACACCAGCCCCACGGTTATTAAGGCAATCTATGAAGCCGTTGGAAACATGGGCTTCCAGACCGGCAACATCTTGGAGCCTGCCATGGGCGTCGGGAACTTTTTTGGGCTTCTCCCGCAGGAGATGCAAGGAAGCCGCTTGTACGGTGTGGAGCTGGACAGCATCACCGGCAGAATCGCCAAGCAGCTCTATCCCAAGGCAGACATTGCCGTGGCAGGCTTTGAAACCACCGACAGACGGGATTTCTTCGACCTTGCCATCGGCAACGTGCCCTTTGGACAGTACCAGGTCAACGACCGGGCTTATAACAAGCTCGGTTTTTCCATCCATGACTACTTTTTCGCCAAAACGCTGGATCAGGTGCGTCCGGGCGGCGTAATCGCCTTTGTGACCTCCCGCTATACGATGGACAAACAATCTCCCGAAGTCCGTAAGTACATCGCGCAGCGGGCGGAGCTGCTGGGCGCGATCCGCCTGCCCAACAATGCGTTCAAGGCCAACGCCGGTACGGAGGTGGTGTCCGACATCATCTTCCTGCAAAAGCGTGACAGGCCCATCGACATTGAACCTGACTGGGTGCATCTCGGTGAAAATGAGGACGGATTTTCCATCAATCAGTATTTCATCGACAACCCCGAAATGGTATTAGGCCGACAGACCTCGGAGAGTACGCAGTACGGCAGACAGGACTTTACTGTGGAACCGTATGAGGATTTGGACCTTGCCACGCAGCTCAGATACGCCATTCAGAATATCGGCGGCAAGTACGAAGCCGCAGAGTTGCCTGACCTCGGTGAGAACGAAACCATACAGGATACCATTCCGGCAGACCCCAGCGTGAAGAATTACAGCTATGCCGTGGTGGACGGCGAGGTGTACTACCGTGAGAACTCCGTCATGGTCAAGCCCAATCTGAACGCCACCGCAAGGGAGCGCGTCAAGGGCATGGCCGAGCTGCGGGACTGCGTTCACCGGCTTATCGACCTCCAGATGTGGGAATCCGATGATGTTTCCATACGCGCCGAGCAGCAGAAGCTCAACCGCCTCTATGACCGCTTCACCGAGAAATACGGCCTCATCAACAGCCGGGGCAACGCCCTCGCCTTTGCAGACGACAGCTCCTATTACCTGCTCTGCTCCCTTGAAATGCTGGACGATGAGGACAAGACCAAGCTCAAGGGCAAGGCGGATATGTTCACCAAGCGCACCATCCGGCAGCGGCAGTCCGTTACCAGCGTGGACACCGCCGCAGAAGCCCTCGCCCTGTCCATCGGGGAAAAAGCCCGCGTGGATATGGCGTATATGTCCCAGCTCACCGGCAAGAGTGAGGACGACATCATCGACGAACTGAACGGCGTCATTTTCCTCGACCCTGCTTACGGCGACTGGCAGACAGCAGACGAATACCTCTCCGGCAACGTCCGGCAGAAGCTGCGGGAGGCGGAGAACGCCGCCGTTGACAGCCCCGGCTATCTGCCCAACGTGGAGGCATTGCGCGCCGCACAGCCGAAAGACCTTGACGCTTCGGAGATCGAGGTGCGTCTCGGCGCAACGTGGATCGACAAAAAGTACATTCAGCAGTTCATGTTCGAGCTGCTGGAGCCGCCTCTGTATGCCCGCCGCTCCTTGGAGGTCAACTACTCGGAGTTCACGGCGGAGTGGAACATCTCCGGCAAGAACAGCATCCCCTACAACGACATCAACGCCCGCATGACCTACGGCACCGACTGCGCCAACGCCTACAAAATCCTTGAAGATACGCTGAACCTGCGGGACGTGCGCATCTACGACACCGTAAGGGACGCGGACGGCAAGGAAAAGCGCGTCCTCAACAGTAAGGAAACCACCCTCGCCCAGCAGAAGCAGCAGGCCATCAAGGAGGCGTTCCGTGACTGGATCTGGAAGGACCCGGACAGGCGGCGGGAGCTGGTGCAGCTCTACAATGAGCGCTTCAATTCCACCCGTCCCCGGGAGTATGACGGCAGACACCTGATCTTTCCGGGCATGAATCCTGAGATCACCCTGCGGGAGCATCAGCTCAATGCCATCGCCCACGACCTCTACGGCGGCAACACCCTCCTTGCCCATGAGGTGGGCGCGGGCAAGACCTTTGAGATGATTGCCGCAGCCATGGAGGGCAAGCGCCTCGGCCTGTGCCAGAAATCCCTCTTTGCCGTACCGAACCACCTGACGGAGCAGTGGGCCTCGGAGTTTCTGCGGCTCTACCCCTCTGCAAATATCCTTGTGGCCACCAAAAAAGATTTTGAAACCCGCAACCGCAAGAAGTTCTGCGCCCGCATCGCCACCGGCGACTATGACGCCGTTATCATCGGTCACAGCCAGTTTGAGCGCATCCCCGTGTCCAGAGAGCGGCAGGAACGGCTCTTGCAGGAGCAGATCTGGGAGATCGAGGACGGCATCTCGGAACTCAAGGCCAGCCGCGCCGAACGCTTTACCATCAAGGAGCTGGAGCGTACCAAGAAAAATCTGGAAACCAAGCTGCAAAAGCTCCACGACGCCGCCCGCAAGGACGACGTTGTGACCTTTGAACAGCTCGGCGTAGACAGGCTCTATGTGGACGAGGCGCACAGTTTTAAGAATTTGTTCCTTTACACAAAAATGCGGAATGTGGCGGGGCTTTCCACCACCGACGCCCAGAAGTCCTCGGATATGCTCTTAAAATGCCGGTATATCGACGAGATCACCCACGGCAAGGGCGTTACCTTCGCCACGGGTACGCCGATCTCAAATTCCATGACGGAATTATATACCATGATGCGGTATTTGCAGCACGATATGCTCAAGCGCAACAGTCTGACCCACTTCGACTGCTGGGCCTCCGCCTTTGGGGAAACCACCACCGCCATCGAGCTTGCCCCGGAGGGTACGGGCTACCGGGCGCGGACCCGATTTGCCAAGTTCTTTAACCTGCCGGAGCTGATGAACCTGTTCCGGGAGGCAGCGGACATCAAGACCGCCGATCAGCTAAACCTTCCCACGCCTACGCCTGTCTACCACAACGAGGTCAGTCAGCCCACGGCGCTGCAAAAGCAGATGGTGCAGGAGCTGTCCGAACGCGCCGCCAAGGTACATTCCGGCGCGATTGCCCCCACGGAGGACAATATGCTGAAAATCACCTCGGACGGGCGCAAGTTGGGCCTTGATCAGCGGGTAATCAACCCCGACCTGCCGGACGACCCGAGCAGCAAGGTCAATCTGTGCGTCAACAACATCCACCGCATCTGGCAGGACGGACAGGCGGAGAAGCTGACGCAGCTCGTGTTCTGCGACCTGTCTACCCCCAAGGGCAAGGCGGCGCAGAGCGGCAGGATCGCCGCGAAAGGCACGGACAGCCCGGAGCTTCACGCGCTGGAGGCTGCCATTGACGCGGAAACCGAACCGGAGGAGCCGCCCTTTACCATCTACGACGACATCCGGGAAAAGCTCGTCGCCAGAGGAATCCCCCGCGAGCAGATTGCATTCATCCATGAGGCGAATACGGAAGTCCGAAAGAAGGAGCTGTTTGCAAAGGTGCGCTCCGGTCAGGTACGTGTGCTCATGGGCAGCACCTTCAAAATGGGCGCGGGCATGAATGTGCAGGACCGGCTCGTGGCGCTCCACGACCTGGACTGCCCGTGGCGGCCGGGCGATCTGGAGCAGCGCAGCGGGCGCATCATCCGGCAAGGCAACCGCAACAAAGAAGTGCATATCTACCGCTATGTCACGGAATCCACATTCGACGCCTACCTCTGGCAGACGGTGGAAAATAAGCAGAAATTCATCTCCCAGATCATGACCTCAAAATCCCCGGTGAGAAGCTGTGAGGATATTGACGAGGCGGCGCTCTCCTATGCCGAGATCAAGGCGCTGTGCGCCGGAGACGAGCGCATCCGCGAAAAAATGGACCTCGACGTGGACGTGGCGCGGCTGCGGCTGATGAAGGCCAATCACCAGAGCCAGCAGTACCGGCTGGAGGACAACATCCTGCGGCATTTCCCGGCACAGATCGAGGAAAGCAAAGGCTTCCTCTCCGGCTTTGAGGCGGATATGAAAACGCTGGAGCAGCATCCCCACCCCAAGGACGGCTTTGCGGGCATGGAGGTCAAGGGCGACCTTCTTACCGATAAGGACAATGCGGGCGCTGCCATCCTGGAGGCGTTCAAGGACGCAAAGGGCTTGGAGCCCGTTCCCATTGGCAGCTATCGTGGCTTTGCCATGTCTCTGACCGTTGAAAACTTCGGCAAGGACTTCATCCTCACCCTCAAGGGCAGGATGAGCCACCGGGTAGAGCTAGGCAAGGACGCAAGGGGCAACCTCGTCCGCATCGACAACGCCCTCGCCCAGATGCCGGAGCGGTACAAAACGGTGCAGGGCAGGCTTGAAAACGTGCAGGCGCAGCTTGCAACGGCCAAGGCGGAGCTGGGCAAGCCCTTCCCGCAGGAAACGGAGCTGAAAGAAAAATCCGCGCGGCTGGCGGAGCTGAACGCAGAGCTGAACATCGACGACCGGACGCCATTGGAACAGGCGGCGGAGAATGTGGTGGCGAAACGCCCCTCCGTCCTCGGCAAGCTGAAGGTGCCCAGCGTCCACGGTGCTGGGGAAAAGAAAAAATCTCACGAACAGGAGGCACGATGAATATGAACGAGGCATTACAGCAATCGTTATACGACAAGCTCTCACGGGAGCAGGACAAGTACCGGGACTGGCTGAAGGGCCAGCCCCCGGAGGAAATCCTCCATCACAGCTATGAATACACCGTGCGGGAGGATATTTTGATGAGCATGGAGGATCTGACGCTCAGCGAGGCGGAAACGCGGGCGCTGCTGCTGTCCCCCTCGCCCATGGCGATCCTCTACGACAAGTTCTCCGATCTGGAAACCGGCTACATGGACACGATCCGCGACAGCATCGAGGACACGGCAAAAGACGAAGCAAAAAAGCTCCGTGAGCTGCCGGTTTATCCCTATCCCGCCGACCACGCGCGGGAACAAGGGGAGCTGGACGTTTACCGCGCGTCCTTCCGCGCCAATGTGAGCTGTAAGGAGGCCATTGAAGCCGCCATCCGGGACAATTACCATGACAACCGCCTTGACACTGCGGCGGTGGGACAGGTGGCGGAGCAGTTCGGGCAGGAGCGGATGCTCTACGTCCTGGCGGCAACCGTCCGCCACTTTGACTACGACGGACGCATCTCGCGGGACAACAAGCGCTGGGCGAATACCATCCCCGTCTATGAAAACAAAGACGGTATGGATAGTGACCGCTCGGTGCAGTTTGTGGTCTGCTCCCACCCCGGCCTGACGGACCTGTTTCTCACACAGGCGCGGCATGAGCAGCGGCTGCGCCAGCCCCTCACAGCCGACGAGATCAAAGCGGAGGCGGCGCGGCTGCTGGGCAAGCTGCAAGAGCCTGTGCAGCCCAACAGCCCCGGCGGGACGCATTTCATGGCAGAGGTGTCCCGCGACTTCATGGAGCGCGCCGGAGCGAAGGACACTGCGGCGCTGCAAAAGCTGCTGCCCTTCCGTTCCCTCGCCCTCTCCAACCTGAAGGATCGCAAGGGCGCGTATGCCATCATCTCCAAGGAGGAAGACCGCACACAGCCGCTCCGCAGCCGGAAGCCTTCCGTCCGATCCAAGCTGCAACAGGCTTCGGCGGAGCAGAAGCAGCCTGCCGCAAAGAAGAAGGATTTGGAGCTGTGACATGGCGAAGCGGAAACGGGACATCCAGCTCAAGGTTCGTGTGACGCCGGAGGAACGGGCGATGATCGAGGCGAAGATGGCGCGGCTCGGCACGACCAATATGGCGGCGTTTATGCGCAAAATGGCCATTGACGGCTATGTGGTAAAGCTCGACCTGCCGGAGCTGCGGGAGCTGGTGTCGCTGCTGCGGTATTCGTCCAACAACCTCAATCAGCTCACGCGCCGGGTGCATGAAACGGGGCGCGTTTACGCCGCAGACATGGAGGATATACTCCAAAATCAGGAGCGGATCTGGCAGGCGGCAAGCGGTATCCTGTCCCGGCTTGCCTCCATCAAATAAAGGGGTATATATCCCATGCGGGGCGGCTTGCTGCGAAGTAAGCCGCCCCTGCTTTTTTTGCGGTCCGGCATCCTTGCAGGGCAAGGCAGCTTCCTGTATGCTGAAAGCAGAAACAAACGAAACTGGAGGGATATTGATATGCGTTTCCTTTTGAAAATCCTCTTTGCGCCCATCCTCGCGGTGCTTGCCGTCGTCACATGGTTTTTCGTGTTCGTCGTCAGCCTGTCCAGCGGCATCCTCTGCATCCCCGCCGCCATTCTCGGCTTCTTCGGTCTGTTCATCATCTTCGTGGATTCCGTCAGCTACGGCGCGGGGCTGCTGGTGATCGCGTTCCTCATAAGCCCCTACGGACTGCCCATGCTGGCGACGTGGCTGTTAGCAAAGCTCCACGTCCTGCGCTACGCGATTCAGGACAGGATTTACGGGTGATACATTTTTAGAAACGCGCAAAACATTTTGAAAAGCTATATTTTTGTGCAATTTCAGAAACACCATATTACACAGCAAGCGCGGGGCGATATGCTCCGCGCTTGTATTGTTTATTCGATCTCGTAGTCCTCGCTGTCGTCGGCCTCTCCGGTGGTGCAGGTGAAGCACATATTCGTCCCCGTGATGGCGCTGCCGGCCGCCCAGATGGGCGCGCCGCAGATCATGCATCTTGCGCCGTTTTTCTTGGCGGCAAGAGCCTCCCGCAGCGAGGCGATCAGCTCCTTACGGTTGGTATACTTGTTGTTTTTTACCACGCCGTCCGCAAATTCCTCAATGGAAATATAGGTGAACATATCATTCCTCCGGTTTGACCGCAACATATTTTTGATTGCGGCTGTTGGGCTTGTCGGGAATGGTCATGCGAAGCTGCCCGCTTTCCAGCAGGGGCTTGAGGTGTGCTTTAATAAAATGGTTCTTGTTTTTCAGTCCACACATGGTCATGATTTCTTCACGGCTTTTAGGCTGCGCACAGAAAGCCAAAATCGTTGCGACTGTGCTGGTGTCTGTGGTGCTATCTGTGGTGGTGACTGGTGTGGTGCCACCACAGTTGCCGCCTAACTTCGTATTCCGAATCGTGGCATAGAGCATGAACGCCTCTACTTTGTATTCCGGCTGCGGCAGACCGGCGGCCTCCATGACCTCATAGAGCCGGTCTACACCCTCGCCGAACTCCTGCACATATTCGTACTCATGCAAAAACTGCGCGATTTTCGGGTTGCGGGAAAAGTGAACGTGACGCATATTGTTCAGCCGCACGATTCCCGGCAGAGTGCCGGGGCTTTCCACAGTGATCCGGTCGTCGAACATCTTGATTTGGATGTCGGTCCCTTTGATGCTGTAATCGCGGTGCGCAACGGCATTGATGATAAGCTCCTTCCACGCGAACTCCGGGTATTCCGGCTCCGTGACAAAGCGCGTATCCGCGCCGAGGTAGGTGCGCTCCTTGATCTGGCTTCCCACAAACTCCAGCGCTTTCTCTGTCACCTGAAGGATGCGCCCCTCAAACATCACGTCCTTGATGACGTTCATCCTTGCGCCGACCCTTGCCTCCGTTCCTTCGTAACGCACGAAGCGGATACGGGCGCGGGGAAAGAAGTGCTTCGGATTTTTGCCGAACAGCAGCATGGCCGCCGCGCTGACTTCCTCTTTTCCGCTTCTTTCGGAGAGAAATTCCTTGTTCTCCCGGAGGTATTCCTCCGGGCTTTTCCGATAGCCGATCCTTGAAGTAAACTCCCTGACAAAGCCGAGGTCAAGGTCGTCCAGCCCTGCATCGGGAACCGGCGTGTCTTCAAAATACCGCGTTCCCTTTGCATACATAAGCTGCAAGCGCTCCTCAAAATTCAGCTTCTTGGATTTGTCCCCGACACGGAAGAAAACCTCGTCCGCCTGATTCGCGTGAAGGTCGCTGCTCTGCAAGACTTCGATCAGCAGGATGTGGTCGGGCTTTCCGTTCCTGTTGGTGCAGGACAGCCGCTCCGTTTCCACCCGCACGGAGGGCTTGCAGAAGTCAAACGGCGCGCGCAGCAGCTCATTGATATTCTCTGCGTAGCTGTCAATTCCGGTAATTGTTCCGTCGTCCTCTACGCCAACAGCGATCACGCCACCGTCCGCGTTGGCAAATGCAATCAGGTGAACGGCAAGGGCTTTCGCGTCAATCCGTGCGCTCTTGCGGTCAAAGAGCGGCGATTCCACCGCACCACATATTTGTTCAATCGTCATTTTGCAGCTCATGCCCGCACCCCCTCGTCATAAGAAAAATCCAGACCGTGCTCCTCGCAGTATTTGCGAATGACGAACACCGTCATTTTATTGGGCATCGTCTTTCCATTCTCCCAGCGATTGACGGAGGTGAAGCTCACGTTCAATTCCTCCGCAAGCTGACGTTGGGAGATCCTGCGCTCGCTGCGCAGCTTGATGATGGCTTCGCCAAAGGTCATTTCGTATCACGCTCCTTATATCATAGTATAGCACATGGCAGCGCAAGCATACAAGAAAAATACGGAGGACTTCAAAAAAGAAATTACAAATCCGTCTCACAGAAAGGAGGCCGCGCCCCATGGCGACCACACGCATCATTTCCATGCACGTTAATCAGGGCAAGACGATTGCCGACTGCCTGACAGACCGCATCGACTACTCCAAGAATCCAGAAAAGACACAGGGCGGCGAGCTGATCTCCGCCTACGAATGCGACCCAAAAACCGCCGACGCGGAGTTTCTTTTCTCCAAGCGGCAGTACCAGACCGTCACAGGGCGGGAGCAGCGGTACGACGTGATTGCCTATCAGGTGCGCCAGTCCTTTAAGCCCGGTGAGATCACGCCGGAGGAAGCAAACCGCGTAGGCTATGAGTTTGCCGAGCGGTTTCTGAAAGGCAGACACGCCTTTTTCGTAGCCACGCACACCGATAAAAAGCACATTCATAATCACATCATCTGGAACTCCACCACGCTGGACTGCAAGCGGAAGTTTCGGGATTTTCTCGGCTCCGGCAGGGCCGTCGCAAGGCTCAGCGATGCCATCTGCACCGAGCATCGGCTCTCCGTGATTGCTGACCCGAAGCGCGGGAAAAACCACTACGGCAAGTGGCTGGGCGGCAACGCAAAGCCCACCCACCGGGAGCTGCTCTGCGGCCTCATTGACGCGGCGCTTTTGCAGAAGCCCGACGGCTTCGACGCGCTTTTGAAGCTGCTGCGCGACAGCGGATGTGAGGTCAGGCGGCGCGGGAATACGCTGTCCCTGCGCCACCCCGGCAAAAAGGGCTTTGTCCGTCTTTCCTCCATCGACGGCTATACGGAGGACGCGCTGTGCGCTGTCCTTGCCGGGAAAAAGGAGCATACGCCGCGCAAAAAGCGCAGTCAGACCGCACAGAGAAAGAACACTCTGCTCATCGACATTGAGGCGAAGCTGCAAGCCGGGAAGGGCGGCGGTTACGAGCGCTGGGCAAAGGTATTCAACGTCAAGCAGATGGCGCAGACCTACAATTATCTGCGGGAGCACGGCTTGCTGGATTATGCGGAGCTGGAGGAAAAGGCCGCTGCCGCCACGGAACAGTTCCACGCGCTGTCTGCACAGATCAAGGCGGCGGAGACGCGCATGGCGGAGATCGCCGTGCTGAAAACGCACATCATCAACTACGCCAAGACCCGCGACGTTTACGCGGGCTACCGCAAGGCGGGTTACTCGAAAAAGTATCTCGCGGAGCATGAGGGCGACATTCTGCTGCACAAGGCGGCGAAGAATGCCTTTGACGAGCTGGGCGTCAAAAAGCTGCCCTCCGTCAAGAGCTTGCAGGAGGAATACGCCAAGCTGCTGACGGAGAAAAAGACGGCGTATGCCGCCTACCGGCGTTCGCGCGATGAGATGCGCGAGCTGCTGCTCCACAAGCAGAACGTGGACAGGATGCTGGGCAAGGATGAGCGCAGTGAGGAAAAGAAACAGGAGCATGACCGGCAGTAACGGCCATGCTCCCAAGCGTTTCGCAGAAACGCGCAGCCGCGCATCTTGCGCGTTCAAAGGGTTTCAGGGGCGCTGCCCCTGACAAGCAGAGGGCAGTTTTCGCGGCGGCGGAAATTGCCCGAAAAGCAAAGTGGGTACCTCTTTGCCCTGCTTGCCACGTTTTCTCCCGTCCTTCGCAGCGATGCTTCTTGTGCTTCCCTGCATAGGTAACTTTTTTCTGAACACTTCGCCGGATGCCTTGTGTTTCTTCGGATATTCGTATATAATGTATCATGTTGAGTATTATCCATGCGGAGGTGCGGTATGAACGGGATCAAGGGCTATATCTCCATTCGGGAGGCGTCCTACCGTTGGGGCGTGTCAGAGCGGCGGGTCAACCAATATTGCGCCGAGGGGCGGATCCCCGGCGCATCCCGGTTCGGGCGCTCATGGGCGATCCCGGAAAACGCGGAAAAGCCCTCAGACCCGCGCTTTCAGAAACAGCACCGCGATTCCGGCAGGACAAGCACCTGACGAATCCCCTCCGCATTGGAATTGGAAGCATCCGCAAAAAGGAAGTGAACGCTATGACTTGCGACGAGAGCTTGTACCGCCAATATCTGAGCGGTGACGACGAAGGGCTTAATGCCCTGATGAAAAAATACGGCGACCCCCTGACCCTGTATATCGACGGCTATCTGCACGACGTTCACGAGGCGGAGGAGCTGATGCTGGATGTTTTCGCCTATCTGTTCACGAAAAAGCCAAAAGTACGGGACGGCGGCTTCAAGGCGTATCTCTATAAGGCGGCGCGGCACATGGCACTGCGCCACAAGAGCAAGCGAAAACCGCTATTCAGCCTCGATGCGCTGACCGGTGAGCCGGACGGACGGCTGCTGGCGGAGGAGGTCATACGGACGGAGGAGCGAAACCGCATCCTGCACTTCTGCATGGACGAAATGAACCCGGACTACCGGGAGGTTTTGTACCTCACCTATTTCGAGGATATGAGCTACGCACAGGCGGCGGAGGTCACGGGGAAAACGGTGAAGCAGATCACCAACATGGTGTATCGCGGAAAAGAAAGCCTGCGAAGGCTGCTGGAACGGGAGGGAATCACAAATGCGGAGTCATGAGGAGCGCGTCGCGGAGACGAAGCGGCGCATCGCCCAAATTGAGCGGGAAAAACGGCTGCGGCGCAATACGATCACCATGGCTTCCGCTGTGGCGGCGTGCCTTGTACTGCTCATCGGCGCGTCCCTCGCCATGCCCGGTATTGCCGCAAGCATCCAGACAGGCGATTATTCCGGCTTTGAAACGGCGGCAAGCATCTTTCACAGCGGCGCGGCCTTGGGATACATCGTCATTGGGCTGCTGGCGTTTTTACTTGGCGTGTGCGTGACCGTTCTGTGCTTCCGGCTGCGGCAGATGAACCGCGAGGACGGACAGGACAGGGAAAGCGAGGATGCGCATGGAGCTGATTGAGAACCTGCTGCAACTGCTGACTACGTTCGTCGGCGCGCTGCTTTCGGGCATCGCCTACCGGAAAAGCCGCAGGCAGGCGTATTTTCTGCTGCTGTGCTTCTATGGCTGCTTTGCCCTCGGCGCACTCTACTGGACGCTGTATCTGCTGCTGTTCGATACCACACCGCGGGTTTTCTATGTCTCGGAGTTCGGCTGGGTGGCCAGCGTCATTTTCCTGCGCATTTTGCAAGCCACGCTCGCCAGTCAGGACGAGCGCAGCTTCCGCTGCCGCAGGGCATGGCTCGCGCCTGCGTTCGGCGTGCCGCTGCTGGCGTTCTACTGCACCTTTGGGGACATTCTCTCCAACCTGATCTGGTGCGGCATGATGATATGGCTCTCCTTCTGCGCCATTCGGGGGCTTGTCTATACGAAAACGCAGACGGGCACGGCGCGGAATGTGCGGTACTTCCACATCGGCGTGCTGTGCTTTGCGTTTGCGGAGTATTTGCTCTGGACGGTGGGCTGCTTCTGGCCGGATACCTCACCGGCAAGTCCCACCTTCTGGTGCGATATGCTGCTGACGCTTGCCATTTTCGGGCTGCTGCCCGCCACGAGAAAGGCGGTGGAAGCATGACCTACATCGAAAACATCTTCATCTGCATGGTGTCCCCGCTGCTGGTGGCCGCATTGTGCATGGGCAGGCGGCAGCTCCGCTTTTTCCTGTTCTGCATTGCGGGGATGGGCGTGTGTCTGCTTTCGGCCTATATCAACACCTTCCTCGCGGCGGTATGTCAGGCGGATGCCCTTGCCGCCACGGCGGAGATCGCGCCGGTGGTGGAGGAAATGATGAAGCTGCTGCCGCTGGTGTTCTATCTACTGGTGTTTGAGCCGGAGGGGGATAAAATCAAGGCCGCCGCCATCACGGTCGCCCTCGCCTTCGCCACCTTTGAAAATGTGTGCTATCTCATCCAGAACGGCGCGGACCGCTTCTCCTTTATCTTCTTCCGGGGTTTCGGCACGGGAGCCATGCACGTTCTCTGCGGCCTGATCGTGGGCGGCGGGCTGGCGTATACGTGGCAGCGGACGTGGCTTAAAATAGCCGGCACGTGCGGGCTGCTGGGCGCGGCCATCACTCTCCACGCCATCTATAACCTGCTCATCGCCCACGGCGGCGCGGCGCAGTACATCGCCTACGCCCTGCCGGTGCTGCTGGTGGCGGCGGGAAGATTGTCCGTTTTCCGTTTCGGACGGAGAGAATAACCGAATATTCACTCATTGAGAGCTGCTTTTTGGCGGCTCTCAAATTTTTTTGAAAAATTTTGCGTTTTGGGTGAGAGTTTTTTCGATTTTTTGTACCTATATAAGTGAAGGGGTTTTTAAGCCGCATTTCAAAAAATCCAGAGAGGAGGTTCAAACGATATGTACGATACCGCAAGACGGGTCGCACTCGTCAAGCAGCGGGTGCGGGAAAACACCCGCCGGAGGCAGCGGCGCGGCATATATGGACTGAGCGCTATGTGTATGCTGCTGTTCGCGGTGCTGATGCAGGCGGTGGGCACGGTCGCCGGGCCGGGGCAACCGGAAGCATGGGGCGTGTTCGGCGCGATGCTGCTGCGGGAGGACGCGGGCGGCTATGTGCTGGTAGCCGTCATCTCCTTTGCCGCGGCGGTGGCGATCACCGCGCTGTGCTTCCGGCTCAGAATCAGAGAAAACCAGAAAAAAGACGGGACGGACAAGCCGAACCGACACGAACAGGAGGAGAAAAGCCAATGAAGAAACGAATACTCAGCATCCTGCTTCTATGCTGCATGGTGCTGACGCTGCTGCCGACAGCAGCCTTTGCCGAGGGTGAGATTCCTGACAGCACAAATGTGACGGTGACCTTTGATTCCGATGGAGGCAGCGCGGTAGAGCCCCAGAGTGTTCCGCAGGGGCAGCAAGTACAAAGGCCCGCTGACCCTGTCAAGGAAGGTTATACCTTTATCGGCTGGTATGACAAAAACGATTTGGACAACAAATACTACAATATGCCGGAGTGGAATTTCAGATATTCTGTGACTGGGGATATGGTTCTGGTGGCGCAGTGGATGGAGCCAATGCCGATTTCCACTGAACCGATCACCTATCTGGACAAAGACGGTAATCAGCAGGTCTGCAACAAATACACCGTGCTGACGAGCAATACCGCAGACAGCATTCTTGACCTTACGGACAAGTGGTACGATCTGCCCGCCGGCTGGTATGTGGTGAAGGGCGATGTGACCATCACACCCCGCCTGGACACCCACGGTGCGGTCAATCTGATATTAACGGACGGCAGCCACCTCACGGCGGAGTGGGGCATCGATGTGAAGGAGGGTGATACCTTCACCGTCTACGCCCAAAGCACCGGCGAGGACACCATGGGCAGGCTGACGGCGTGTCTTCCGCAGGATTCTAACAGCTACGGACATGTCGAATACTATGTATGGCCGGATAGTGGGCTGTCCGGCATCGGCAGCAGTGAGCGCTGGAGAAAGCACAAAAGTGGTATCAATGAAAATGAGGGCACGATCATCATCAACGGCGGTTATATTCTCGCCCAAGGGAATGATGGCGCCTCCGCCATTGGCGGAGTCCCAACAGATTACGTTACCTGGTCAGAGTCTTCCGGAAAGAGGCAATGCGGCAGCATTACCATCAATGGCGGCATTGTCCGCACCGAACCGGTAACAATGCATACTACTCCCAGCAACGTTGGGATCGGGTCCGGCCCACTCGGTTACGGTGGCAGTGTTACCATCAATGGCGGCACGGTCATGGCTAATGCTACCGCAGATGCGATTGGTACGGGGCGCGGCGGCAGCATCACCATCAACGGCGGCGATATAACGGCACGAGGAGGCATTGGCAAATATGGACACGGAAATGGGATTGGGAGTTTCGGGGGTGCCGACATCACCATCAACAGAGGTAACATAGAAGCGTATTCCGACAGAGATGGCTGTGGTATCGGCTTTGGTACGTCGACAACGGTAAAAATCACCGGCGGCACCATAAAAGCTGTCTCGAATGCAATTGCCGCTATTGGCAGCCCTGAATATAACGCAGGCAGCGTCAGCATCACCGGCGGCAAGGTCACCGCAATCGGAAAAGGCGAGGCGGATGGCATCGGCGGCCATGGCGATGTCAGTATCACCGGCGGCGAGATCGATGTTTCCGTTGAAGGATCTGGCGTAGCCATCGGCGGCAATGGTGGCGGAAGCATCAACATTCAGGGCAATGCAATCAAATCCATTTCCAGCAGGAGCGGCGCCTGCATTGGCGGCAGCGCTAAAAATATCACCATTCTTGACGCCGAGCTGCCGTTCCTTGGCGGTGAGGGCATTCTGATTGGCAATAAGGTCGGCGATGACAGGGGCGGCAATATCACCATCCGAAACTGCCGCATCCTATCAACAGACGTTGTGGCAGTTGAAGGAATACAGTTAGGCAATAACGGAAATATACAGATCGAAAACAGCGAGATCGTACTGACCGGAATAAAGGGCATCCGCACCGGCGATAGCGGGAGCATCGCCATCCGGGATTCCCAGCTCGTCACGAACGGCATTTATATGGGCGAAGAAGGAATGACCCAGCGGAAGCTGAAACGGCTGGAGATCACGAACAGCACCGTGGTAACGAACGATGTCCTCGGCTCCACAGGCAAATTCACTTCTGTCGGCGAGATCGTGATCCACGGCAGCAGCATCCGTCAGAGCAGCGAGGATCGTGGAAATGGCTTCGGCATTGGCTGCGGAGAGTATGGCACCTTTGACCGTATTGACATTCAGGACAGCCAGATTGATATTCCGGGTTTCAAGGGTGGCGTAGCCATCGGCGGCGGTAAGTATACGACAGATCCCGGCAATAGCGTCATTCGCATTGCGAACAGCCGGGTGTTTGCCCGCACCCGTGACAGATGGAGTACCGCCATCGGTCGCGACATAGGTTCCAGCGGAGATGGAGCGCTGCGGATCTTTATTGAAAACAGCACCGTGACCGCAAAAGGCGGCTGGCTGTTTGGGGATGGTACCGAATATGTTCCCGGCATCGGAATCAGCTACAAGTCTTCCCTGAATGCCTATATTCAGGTCATGGACAGCACGGTGGAATCCTTCCGGCATACGAAAAGTAGGAACATGGACGACTCCGATTATGTCTATGACGACCTGCACACAAAGAAGCTGCCGGGTAATCCAGCGGAAAACATCTCCATCTGCGGCAGCACCGTCAACGGAACGCGCATTGACCATAGCCTTGACGCATACGGCAAATGCACGCTCTGCGGCAAGTATGATATTGGATATTGCTATGAGAAGGGGCTTCTGACGATGGAGGGGCTGACGGACTGCGCCTATGACGGCAGCGAAAAGAAGCTGACGGGGCTTTCCCATAAGACGGGTGAGAACGAAACGAAGCAGCTAACGGAGAACACGGACTACACCGCCAGCTATTCCAACCATGTATATCCCTACACCCTCAACCCCAGCGACGCGGGCTTTGACCCGGAAAAAGCCCCCAAGGTGACGTTGTACGGCACGGGGGACTACTGCGGCAAGGCTGAGCACTATTTCACCATCAGCGGAGACGCGCAGCCCTCGTACACCGTAAAGTTTGATACTGCCGGCGGCACGAGTATCAGCAATAAAACCGGCGTCAGGTGGGAGCAGCGCGTGCTGGACGGTGTGGAGCCTCCCACCAGAACCGACTATGAGTTCCGCGGCTGGAGCTGTTCCGGCAAACCCGTGTTTTCCGGAACCACCTATGCGGAGCTTGCGGGAGATAAAAGCGTACAGAGCATCACGCTGACGGCGCAGTGGGCGGCGGCCTGGTATCCGGAGGGTGAAATTAAGATTGAAGGTGAGGACACCGTATGGAATGGCTTCGAAAGCGACTATTCCGCACGGTTTTACAACACGGAGCAAACTGTAACCATCTCCGCTCCGAAATCCGGCGGTAAGCCGGTGGAGATTGGCTATCTGATCACCGATGAGGACCTCACGAAGGCCAGATGCACAAAACGAGACTTTACCCCTTACACCGAGCCTCTCAAGCTGAACACGGACGGTCAGCACATCGTTTATGCGAAGCTCACCAACGCAGAGGGCAATGTCACCTATCTCAGGACAACAGGCCGCATTGTGATTGACACCACTCCCCCTGCGATCAATGGCGTTGAGGATGGTGAAGTGTATTATACCACGAAAAATGTGCAAATCACCGATGATAACCTTGCTTCCGTCACGGTAAACGGATCTCCCGAGACAGTAGGCGGCTACAACACAATTTGGATTGCACTCTTTTCGGATGCCAACCGCACATATAAGATCGTCGCGACCGACAAGGCCGGAAACAGGACGGAGAAAACCATCACGGTTTATGACGGCACCTATGTGATCCCTGTTACCGGCGTATCGCTGGACGAGAGCAGCATCACCCTCGATGTGGGCGGCAATCAGACCCTGACCGCCACCGTGACGCCGGAGGACGCCACCAACAAAAAGGTGCGCTGGAGTTCCGACAACGAGGCTGTCGCCACGGTTTCCGAGGACGGCGTTGTCACCGCCGTGGCAGGCGGGACGGCTGTCATTACCGCCACCACACATGACGGTTTGTTCACCGCTTCCTGCACGGTGACGGTCAATGCCCCCGACGCTCCGCCCACCATCACCACGGACACCCTGCCAGACGGCAAGGTGGGCGAGGCGTACAGCCAGACCCTGACCGCCACCGGCACAGCACCTATCACATGGAGCATTGACGGCGGTCTGCCTGCCGGTCTGAGCCTGAACGCGGATACCGGCGAGATCAGCGGCACGCCTACTGCGGACGGCACCGCCAAATTTACCGTCAAGGCTACCAACAGCGCGGGCAGCAATACGAAGGAGTTGTCCATTACGATAGCCAAAGCTGCGCCTACCGAGTACACCGTCACCGTGACCAGCGGCGGCAACGGAACGGCTTCTGCATCTCCCGCAAAGGCTGTTGCCGGTGCGGAGATCACTCTGACCGCCATGCCCAACGAGGGCTACCGCTTCAAGGAGTGGGAGGTCATCAGCGGCGGCGTGACAATCGTGGACGACAAGTTCACCATGCCGAACAACAACGTGGAGATCAAGGCCATCTTTGAGAAGGATGCGCCGCCCACACCCACGGAGTACACCGTCACCGTGACCAGCGGCGGCAACGGAACGGCTTCCGCATCTCCCGCAAAGGCTGTTGCCGGTGCGGAGATCACCCTGAGCGCTACGCCCGACAAGGGCTATCACCTCAAGGAGTGGCAGGTCGAATCTCCGACAGGACTTGTAATCACCAACAACAAGTTCACCATGCCGGACAGCAATGTAGAGGTCAAGGCAATCTTCGAGGAGGATGCACCGCCTGCGCCTACCGATCCCGCCAAACCCAGCATCAGCGTCACCGGAACCTACACCTACAATGGCTCCGAGCATACAGCGACCGTGAACGGTTATGATCCAGCCACTATGGACATCTCCGGCAACACCGCCACGGACGCGGGCGATTACACCGTTAGCGTCACATCCAAGACCGGCAAATGGGCAGGCGGCAGCACCGACGCCGTAACCGCGGCGTGGAGCATCGGCAAAGCCACGCAGGAAGCGCCTAACGGCTTGATCGGTGTCGCACCCACCACCGAGGGCAGCAGCGACGGCAAGATCACCGGCGTGGATGCAACGATGGAATACCGTGCGGAGAGCGAGACTACCTACACCGCCTGCACCGGTATCGAGATTGAAAACCTGCCTGCCGGCAATTACTTCGTCCGCTATGCGGAGGATCGCAACCACTTTGCCAGCTCCGATGCGGAGGTCACTGTGGGTGAGGGTACGCCGCTTGCGGATTGCACAATCACCTTCAACGGCAACGGCGGCAGCGGCAACATGGATTCCGTGATCGTCAAGGCAGAGACAAATTACATCCTGCCCGACTGCGGCTTCACTGCTCCCGCCGATCAGGAGTTCAAGGCTTGGGAGATCGGCGGCACGGAGTACAAGGTGGGAGATTCCTACACCGTGCTCGGGGATACCGAGATCAAGGCGCTGTGGGAAAACAGCGTTATTACCCCCACCACCTACACCGTCACCGTCAGTAATGACGGAAACGGCACCGGCACCGCAACTCCTTCCACCGCTGTGGCCGGTACGGAGATCATCCTGACCGCTACGCCCAACACCGGCTACCACTTCAAGGAGTGGCAGATCATGAGCGGCGGCGTGACCATCAAGGACGATAAGTTCCTCATGCCGAACGACAATGTGGAGGTCAGGGCCATCTTCGAGGAGGACGCACCCCCTGCGCCCACCGAGTTTACCATTACCGTGAAAACGGACGGAAACGGAACGGCTTCCGCATCTCTTGCAAAGGCTGCGGCTGGTACGGAGATCACCCTGACCGCCACGCCAAACACCGGCTACCACTTCAAGGAGTGGCAGGTCGAATCTCCGGCAGGGCTTGTAATCACCAACAATCAGTTCACCATGCCGAACGACATCGTGGAGGTCAAGGCCATCTTCGAGAAGGATGCACCGCCTGCGCCCACCGAGTTCATCGTCACCGTGAAAACGGACGGAAACGGCACAGCTTCCGCATCTCTTGCAAAGGCTGCGGCCGGTACGACAATCATCCTGACCGCCACGCCAAACACCGGCTACCACTTCAAGGAGTGGAAGGTCATGAGCGGCGGCGTGACCATCGAGAACAATAAGTTCACCATGCCGAGCGCCAATGTGGAGGTCAAGGCCATCTTCGAGAAAGATGCACCTCCTGCACCCACCGAGTTTACCATCACCGTGACCAGCGGCGACAACGGAACGGCTTCTGCATCTCATGCAAAAGCCGTGGTCGGTACGGAGATCACCCTGACCGCCACGCCAAACAAGGGCTATCACTTCAAGGAGTGGCAGGTCATCAGCGGCGGCGTGACCATCAAGGACGACAAGTTCACCATGCCGAGTGCCAACGTGGAGGTCAAGGCCATCTTCGAGAAGGACACCGGCGGCGGTGGCGGCGGCTACAATCCGCCCGTCACCTACTACACGCTGCGCTTTGAAACAGGCGGAGGCAGTGATATTCCCAGCGTGCAGGGAACGTACAATACCTACATTGACCTGACAAAGTACGTCCCGACCTGGCGCGGCCACACCTTTATCGGCTGGTACAGCGAACGCAGCCTGATGAACAAGGTTTCCGGCGTTTATCTGACGAAGGATATGACCGTGTATGCACTCTGGCGCGTGGACGAAAATCCGGGTACAGGCGCGAATCCCTTTACCGATGTTTCTGAAAAGGACTGGTTCTACGGCGATGTGATGTTCGTCTACGAAAACGGCCTGATGCTCGGCACGAGCAAGACCCTGTTCAGTCCGTATGGGACGGCGACGCGCGGCATGATGGCGACCATTCTCTGGCGCATGGAGGGCAGCCCCGCGCCGAAGGGCAAAAACAGCTTTACCGATGTGGAGGCCGGAAAGTGGTACGCTGACGCGATCACATGGACGGCGGAGAACGGCATTTTCGCGGGCTACGGCAAAGACAAATTCGGCCCGGACGATCCCATCACCCGCGAACAGCTTGCAGCCATCTTCTACCGCTACGCGGACTACAAGGGCTACGATCTGACCGTCAAGGGAAATCTGGACAAATTTAAGGACGCGGACAAGATCACGGATTACGCAAAGACGGCGATGCAATGGGCGGTCGGCAGCGGATTGATGAAGGGAAAATCCGGCAATCTGCTTGACCCGCAGGGCACGGCGACCCGCGCTGAGATCGCCGCCATGCTCCACCGCTTCATTGAGAAGTATGAGCTGGTGCAGGGCAAGGCTCCCGGCGGCCTGATGGGCTGGATCGACCCGAAGCGGCTGCAAATCCCAAAGACCGGCGACAGCAGCGTGTTAGGCTTGTGGGGGTTCTCCCTCTGTACATCTCTTGCCGGATGCCTTGCGCTGACCACATGGCAGATCAGGCGGCGGCGTGAGGAAGAATCGCTGCAAATCATCGAAAAGTAAACAGGTTCACCTTTAGGGGCGCGGGCAAATAGCCCCGCGCCCCTTTTCGGTTTCATTCGTCAGGAAAGGCGGTTGCTCTTTTGAACAACCGCCTTTCGCCATTTCTATCCGATTTGAGCAGAAAGGAAATCAGTCTATGACAAAAGAGTACGGGAGGTGTCGCTGATGCGGCTTGCCGCCGCACAAATCGCATAACCGGACTAATACGGAATGAAAGCAGTTTTCTGCACCCGCCTGCCCTTTCTGCTGTTTCATTGCGCCTATTGAGCACCTATGAAGGTTTTGAAGCCTTTATAGGTGCTTTTTGTCATCCACGGCACTTCTTCGCCGTGGGCTGCCGCTCCCCGCCGCCCTTCGTTTGGATTTTCACGCGACATCAATCAAAAAAATCCAAACGGAGGAAAACAACATGACAACGATCAACCTGCGGGAGCTTTACCCGTGGTACACCGAGGATGCCTTTATCGAGGTTTCCGATGAAGTTGCCGCGTTTCTCGAAGAAGATAAGCGGCTTCAGATCAACTACGCGCAGTACATCCGCGACAACAGGGCGTTCTACTCGCTGGACGCAGGCGACGGCATCGAGGCGGATGCGCTGAATCTGCCGGAGCAGCCGGACGAGGCGCTGGAGCGCATGGAGCTGGAGCGGCTGCTGAAAGAAGCGCTGGCGCAGCTCACACCCTCGCAGCGGCGCAGACTGTTTGCCAGCGTTCTCAATGATGAGAGCAACCAGCGGATTGCCAAGCGTGAGAGCGTTGATGAGAGTGCAGTGCGCAGAAGCATTCAGCGTGGATTGGCGGCACTCAAAAAAATTCTGAAGAAATCTTGAGTTACCCCGTCCGAAAAAGCCCGATTTTTCTTGAGGTATATGAGAGGGATATTCTTCTTTCTCGCCTCTGCTCCTTGAAAACCGCATAGACACCGGTATCAGCACAGACCCCGCGCGGCTGAAAAGCCAAGCGACAAAAGGCGCGCCGCCATGACGACAGACCTCCCATCTTTCGGGACGGGCGGCTGTCCGAGCGATCTACGTAGCCTTTGACCCGATGCATGGCAGCATCGGGCGCGATGACAGCGCGGGCGATACGCAACCCCAGCTACGGCCTCCCACTGACTTGAGGGGGATTTCTGCGGCGTTCGTGAGCCTTACAAGCCACGGCGCTGGTGGGAATGGGACAGCCTTGCCAAAGGCGGCTGATACCGGTCCCAGAGGCGATATATGCCTCGCGCCGGGGGCTGTGACAAATACGGCGGAACAAAACTACATGACACAACATACGCGGGCAGCCGCGCCGGTGCAGTATCATGCAACATGACAGCAATCCCTCCGGCTCGGCTGCTCTGCCGGAACGAATACGAACAAGCCCCGCTGTCATATCGTGGCAGCGGGACTAAATTGATAAATCGGAGGTGCGTTTATGCAGAAGCAAGCCATCCCCAAAGAGCCGGTCGCCTCTTATAAGGAGATCAGGATCGGCAAAACCCTCTATCGCGTGACAAGCGTGTTTTCCGGCGAAAAGGACCTTGGCAGGACGCTGGAGCAGCTTGCGGTGCGCCGCGCCATGACGGAGCTGGATGCTCCCGTAGCCGCGCAGCCCTGCCACGCATCGTAACAGACAATCAGCCTCCCTGCGGCGGCATCCTTGCGCGAAGATGGTATCCCCGGTATCATATTCTTGCAGGGAAAACCTGCGAGAGCCATCACGCCGCACGGATGTATGAATCGCAGAGAATCGGGAGGTAAAATACAGATGATCGAAAAGACATACAACGTAGGCATCTATTGCAGGCTCAGCAACGACGATGAGCGCGATGGGGAGTCCGTATCCATTGAAAATCAGAAGCTCCTGCTGCAAAGCTATGTGCGTCAGCGGGGCTGGAACGAGATTGCGGTGTACTGTGACGACGGGTACTCAGGTACGAATTTCGACCGGCCCGGCGTCAAACGCCTCATCGAAGATGCAAAAGCCAAGAAAATCAACCTCATTCTGGTCAAGGATCTATCACGCTTTGGGCGTAACTACATCGAGTTCGGACAGTACACGGACTACCTGTTCCCCTCGCTGGGCTGCCGTTTTATCGCGCTGAACAACGGCATCGACACCATGAGTGACAACGGCAGCACCGACGTCATGTGCTTTTTGAACTTATTTAACGAGTTTTACAGCCGGGACACCTCCAAGAAGGTCAAGGCGGTCAAAAGAGCCTGCGCGGAAAGCGGCAAGTTCATGGGAACCTACCCCGCCTACGGCTACAAGCGCGACCCGGAGGATAAGCACCACCTCGTCATCGACGAGGAGACCGCCCCTACCGTGCGCCGCATCTTCGCCATGCGCGCCGCCGGCACAGGCTTCCGCGCCATCGCCGTCACGCTCAACGAGGAGGGCGTTCTGCCGCCCGGTGCGCTCTACTATCAGCGCAAGGGGCGCAGCGACCCGCGCAACGTCAACCACAAGTGGGCGGAAACCACCGTCAAAGCTCTCATCCGCAGTGAGGTCTACATCGGGAACATGGTGCAGGGCAAAACCGGCACTCTGTCCTACAAGTCCAGAAAGCTCATCAACAAGCCGGAGGAGGAATGGATACGGGTGGAGGGAACCCACGAACCCATCATCTCCCGCGAGGTCTGGGATACCGTGGTCAGCATCGACAAAAAGAAGGTGCGCAAGACGCCGCCCACGGACGGCATCCGCAGCATCTTCACCGGCCTTGTCTACTGCGCAGACTGCGGCTTCAAGATGCGCAACCACATCGAGCGCTTCACCTATAAGGACGGAACGCCGGGGCGGTACAGCTCCTTTATCTGCGGCAACTATGCCAGAAGCGGCAAAAGCGCCTGTACCATCCACTCCATCTATGAAAATGTGCTGGAGGAGCTGGTGCTGACGGACATCCGGGAAAAGGCGCGCTTCGTCGAGTGCGACGGCGAGCGCCTTGCCGAGCAGATCAGCCGCATGAAGGAAAAGGAAAGCCGCAGCCGCGTCACCTCCTATGAACAGGAGCTGAAAGCGGCAGCGGCGCGTATGATCGAGCTGGAACGGCTGATGCAGAATCTCTATGAGGACAAATGCACCGGCACCATCCCCCAGACGGTCTTTCAGACGCTCATGCGGAAATACGAAACCGAACGGGCGGAAAAAGCCTCCGCCATACCGGAGCTGGAGCAGAAGGTCAGGGCGCAGCTTGAAAACCGGCAGGACGCAAACCGCTGGATGGAGGTCATCCGCCGCTACACCGAGATCACGGTGCTGGACGAGAGCATCCTCTTTGAGCTGGTGGACCGCATCGAGGTGGGCGAGGCGCGGAAGGTCAACGGACAGCGCATCTGCGACATCAAGGTGGTCTACCGCTACGTCGGCAGCGTGGACGACGCGCTGGCACAGGAGAGGCAGGAAGCGTATGAAAAAGCTATATAAGGTCGGCATCTACTGCCGGCTGAGCGTAGACGACGCCTCCAACTCCGCCAAGGCGAAAAACTATATCCCCGCTGATGAATCCGTCAGCATTGAGAATCAATATGAACTGCTTTCCAAATTTGTAATGCTCAACGGCTGGACGGAGGTCAAGTCCTACCGGGACGACGGTTATAGCGGGGGGAATTTTCAACGCCCCGGATTTCTGGAGATGCTGGAGGACGCGCGGCACGGCCTTATCAACCTGATCCTTGTCAAAGACCTATCACGGCTGGGCCGTGATTTTGTGGAGGTCGGACGCTATACCGACGTTATTTTCCCCTCGTTGGGCTGCCGCTTCGTATCCGTCCTTGACTGCCTCGACACCGAGGGCGACAACACGGATATGCTGCACTTCCGCAGTCTGATGAACGACTACCATTTGAAAGACCTGTCGGGCAAGATCAAATCCGTTCTCCACGCCAAAATGCGCAGCGGCCAGTATATCGCCGCCTACGCCCCCTACGGCTACCGAAAGAGCGAGGAGGACAGGCACCGGCTGGTGATCGACGAGGAAGCTGCTGCCGTGGTGCGCCGGATGTTCGAGCTGCGGCGGGCAGGCATGGCCTACGGCAAGATCGCCTCCGTGCTGAACAGCGAGGGCATTTTATCCCCACGCTGGTATTGGGCAAAGCTGTACGGCAACGGCTCCTGCAAGTACGCGAACCTTTGGATGTACGCCACGGTGAAGAACATACTGACAAACGAAGTCTACACCGGAAATCTTATTCAGAATCAGACCGGCTCGCGCTCCTATAAGGACGACACCATGATCTATAAGCCGGAATCCGAGTGGATACGGCATGAGGCTTTGCATGAAGCCATCATCTCGCCGGAGGTGTGGAATGAAGTGCAGGCCATCAACCGGGAAAGGACGCGGCTCTCGGCGGACAACGCCCCGCCGAAGCCCTTCCTGTTCACCGGCAAGCTCGTCTGCGCCGACTGCAAAGCCCCCCTTCAGGGCAACCGGGAGACGCAGCGCCGCAAGAACGGCACGTCCAAAAAGTACGTTTCCTATTTCTGCTCCCGTTATACGGCCTCCGGCTACGGCGCGTGTTCCCGGCACACCATCTATGAGATGACGCTGACGGAGCTTGTATTGAGCGAGATTCGCGCCCATGCCGAGGCGCTGGAACTGGACGAAGCTGCCATGCTGGACAGGCTGCAAGCGCAGCGCACCGCCGCAGACGCAGAACGTCTGGAAAGCGTCCGGCAGGAGATTGGGAAGCTGCGCCGCCGCGTCTATGAGCTGGAGCAAATGACCGCCAAGCTCTATGAGGACAAGGTTTGCGGCAGCATCAGCGCAGCGTCCTTCGCTGTACTGCTTGAAAAGACCGAGCAGGAGCGTCGCCAGCGAACCGACCGGCTGGATACGCTTCTTGCGGAAGTCAGGGAGTATGAGCAGAGCGCCGCAGACATTCAAAGCTGGGCGGCGGTCGTCCGAAAGCACCTGCATATTCGGGAGCTTGACCGTGAAACGGTAGACGAACTGATCGACCGCATTGAGGTCGGAGAAAAAACCGTTGTTGACGGAAAAAACGTCCGTGACATCAAAATCTATTACCGCTTTGTCGGCAATATCTGAATGGAGGTCAGATCATGGATAGCAATAAAAGCAAGCGTGTGGTAGTATATTGCCGGGTAGCGACACAGGCGCAGCTTGACGGCGACCACACGCTGGAAGCACAAAGCGCCCGGCTGCATGAGCAGGCCGAGCGGCTGGGTTATGAAATTGTGGGAGAAGTCAGCGAGTATGAAAAAGGAACTACGCTTGACCGCGACGGCTGGAAAAGGGCTTGTCAGAAGGCGGTGGAGCAAAAGGCGGATACGCTCTTTGTTGCCGATCTTACACGGATAGCGCGCGATCCGATCCTTTGGATGCAGGCTTTGCGCGAGTTAAGCGGCAAGGGCGTTTGGATTCAGTCCGCGGCTGAACCGGATGCGTTTCGGGTAGATCCCCTTTTTCACCTATGGCTACCGCCTGGAATCCAATGGCAGCTTGCACTCCATGAACTATGGAAAACTTACCGCAGGAACAACGAAAACAGCGATTGATACAGCAAAACCGTCTGAAAAGGGAGAAATCATTACTTACCTTTCCCGAATGGGAGATGTTCTTCATTATGTTGAGGAACGGGGTAAAGTCGTTATCCTGCGGTTTGTCGCTGTCCACGCTGTTATTGATTGCAATAAAGCGTATCTGCTTCTTGGGGAACAGAATCTCGGTATAAAAGCCGACCTCAAGATAGTTTCTGCAGAAACGGCTCATATCCTTGACGATAATTGTGCCGATTTTCCCGGCTTCGGCTTCTGCAAGCATTGCCTGAAATCCGGGACGGTTGAAGTTACGCCCTGTGTAACCGTCATTTTTCAAAAGATTGTTTGTAAAAAATTTGTAATTCTAAAAATTCATATAAACTGTAATCTATGTTATTCTATAGAAAAGTAAAAATACTGATGAAGAAAGCAGGAGGAAATTTATGAACATTGAATTAAGTATTTTGGATTGGATCCAGACGTTGCATACGCCTTTTCTGGATAAAATCATGGTATTTATTACAAGACTTGGGGATGTAGGAATTATATGGATTGTGTTGAGCATAGTATTGCTTCTGATTCCTAAAACGAGAAAAAGCGGTGCGGTTATGGTGGCTGCTTTAGTAGTAGATGTATTACTTTGCAATATTGTCTTGAAAAATCTTGTAGCACGGACAAGACCATATGATGTGAATACAGGTGTACATCTTCTGGTAGCAAAGCTTCATGATTATTCTTTTCCGTCCGGACATACGGCAGCTTCGTTTGCTTCGGTAACAGCTTTGTACCTGGCAGGTGAAAAAAAGCTTTGGAAATTTGCGCTTGTGCTGGCATGTCTGATTGCAATATCGAGGTTATATCTGTATGTACACTATCCGACAGATGTTCTTGGAGGAATTCTGTTCGGTGTGATTTCAGGATATTTGGGATATCGCAAAGTATTGAAATGAAGATGACCAAAGATTACCGACCGGGAATTATATGGAAGTCAGTTGGTATAAGCATCATTTTACATGGATTTTACAAAAACAGTTCTTTAAGAAGGTAGATATGAAAGCGTATTCAGATGTATAATTAATTCTTAAGCGTAGCTATAAAATATTCAAATTAGCAAAAGGAGATAAGTAGACAAATGAAAAAGAAGCAGTTAAAACCAGAACCATATATGATGAACAGAGAACTGTCATGGTTAAAATTTAATGAGAGAGTATTAAATGAAGCAGGGAATCCGAGAGTACCTTTAGCAGAACGACTTACTTTTGCGTCTATTTATCAATCTAATCTGGATGAATTTTATATGGTGCGGGTAGGTACACTGATGGATCAGATGGAATCATCGGAAGTAGTCCGTGAGAATAAAACCAATATGACCAGCAAAGAGCAGGTAAAAGCTATCATTGATGCAACAAGAGAGCTTGATACGAGCAGTTAATGGGAGAATTGGAGCCGCAGGGAATCCGGATTATCAATTTTAACAAGCTTTCAGGAAAAGAAGGGGAATTACTGGAAACTTACTTTGATAATGAAATTGCACCATATCTGTCTGCGAATATCATCAGCAAACAGCAGCCGTTTCCATTCTTACAGAATAAAGAGATCTATGCGGTTGCACTGCTTGCAACGAAGGGTGGAAAGACAAAAACTGCGATCATTCCGTGTAGCAATAATGTGTTTAAGCGTCTGATCGATATCCCGACCAGACCGGGAACCTTTATGCTTTCGGAAGAACTGATCCTTCATTTTTTGCCGAAATTATTTAAAAAATATGAAATCAAAGAAAAATCTCTCCTGAGAATTACGAGAAATGCGGATATTGATACAGAAACCATTTATGATGAAGATATGGATTACAGAGACGCCATGGAAAATCTGGTAAAGCAGAGAAAACGTATGAATCCTGTCCGCATGGAATTCTCCAGAAAGATCAACAAAAAGCTGATCGCAGAGATATGTAAATATATCCATATGGATAAAAACCACGTATTTATGTCGAGAGTACCACTTGATTTATCATTTGTATTTGCAATCCAGAATTATCTGAGAATGCAAGGAGCAGAAAAGGAAAAGCTGTTCTATCAGAAGAGGAGTCCGCGAATGACACCGCAGCTGAAAGAAAAAGAAAGTCTGATCGCACAGATTGAGCAGAAAGATGTTTTGTTATCTTATCCATTTGAAAATATTAAATCATTTACCAACCTGCTTTATGAAGCGGCAAGAGATGATTCTGTAGTGTCCATCAAGATGACCTTGTACCGTCTGGCAGTTCGAAGCCAGATCGTAGATGCTTTGGTTGAGGCAGCGGAAAATGGCAAAGAAGTGGTGGTACTGGTTGAACTCCGTGCAAGATTTGATGAAGAAAGTAACATTGAATATTCCAGAAAGCTGGAAGAAGCAGGCTGTCGTGTCATTTATGGACTGAGTGGTCTCAAAGTACATTCCAAACTTTGTCTTATAACAAGAAAGACAGAAAAAGGTCTTGAATATATCACGCAGATTGGAACGGGTAACTATAATGAAAAGACTTCAACATTATATACAGACTTGTCGCTGATCACTGCGAAGCAGGAAATCGGAAAAGAGGCGGCGGAAGTATTTGCATGTCTGCTGCGCGGTGAAACCATCGAAGAAACACATGTCCTTCTTGTGGCACCGAAGTGTCTTCAGAATAAAGTACTTGATATGATCGATGATGAGATCTGTCACGCGAAGAATAGGGAAGAGGCCT
>OHZJ01000056.1_pt1 | contig 64952 bp, 64 predicted proteins | sample 1580411 | NCBI WGS metagenome assembly OHZJ01 (sample SAMEA3882519, study PRJEB24775) | human gut metagenome | biome: human-associated habitat; feature: intestine environment; material: feces | place: Netherlands | collected 2009/2010 | reverse complement strand
TTCAACAAAAAAAGGACATCCGGAAAGGATGTCCTTTTTCGTCGAAAGAGCCCCATCCGGGGCTCAAAGTTCGAGCGTCTCCGTTCCACTACGGTCGGCGCAGAGCAGGTGTCCACCGGACACCTTGCGCCGTCTATCGCTTCTGTTCAACAAAAAAAGGACATCCGGAAAGGATGTCCTTTTTCGTCGAAAGAGCCCCATCCGGGGCTCAAAGTTCGAGCGTCTCCGTTCCACTACGGTCGGCGCAGAGCAGGTGTCCACCGGACACCTTGCGCCGTCTATCGCTTCTGTTCAACAAAAAAAGGACATCCGGAAAGGATGTCCTTTTTCGTCGAAAGAGCCCCAGATGGGGCTCAAAGTTCGAGCGTCTTCGTTCCACTGCGGTCGGCGCAGAGCAGGTGTCCACTGGACACCTTGCGCCGTCTATCGCTTCTGTTCAACAAAAAAGGACATCCAGAAAGGATTATGATAAAGAATACAGCAGTTTTATAATATTTGTAAATGATATGAAAAAAACAATATTAGGGTTGATTAAAAAACTTTTTAATAATATAATACTAAGGCAGAAGTAACACCAAAGGCAGAAGTAGCACCAAAGGCACAGACAGAACCGAAAAAAAACATCTCCTGTAATGGGTGACAATACAAACAGTGTTCTTGTTGTTACAATGTTAGGACTTGGCGTTGTGATCTGTACAGTAGGAATTAAAAGAAGAAAAAGAGCATAATAAAGGAAAACATGATAAATAATATAAAGACTACAATCGTAGATGATTATTTATATGTATGGGAGAAGCTTAATACCGATGGTATTAGGCTTCTTCATATGTATGGAAAAATACCAGAAGCATATGTGTGTGATACTATAGAAAATCTTCCGGTGACAGAAATCGCACCATATTGCTTTACAGAAAAGAAAAAGGAAGCGCTGGAAGCTGCGGGTATAACTGTGCCATATGATATGACAAGTCTTTCAGGACAATATGTAAGCAGGATCATATTGCCGGATAGTTTGACTAAAATAGGCGGATTAGCATTTTATAATTGTAGAAATTTAAGTGAAATAGAGATGTCTGCGGCAGCACCGGATGTAGATGGTGATGCGTTTATGAATTGTATATGTCTTCATAAAATTATACTAAGAGGAGATGCAGGAGAAAAATCTTACCTCAGACAGATCCTGGCACAGATCACATGGAAAATTATCATTTGCTGGCAGAACCATGAAAAAAATACAGCGCAGGCAATTTTTTTTGAATATGACCAAAGCTATGATGAGATAGGCCCTGCGCATATTTTTAAGCTGAATATGGCAGGAGTAGGATTTCGGGCGCGGCAGAGTTTTTCGGGCAGAGTATTTGCCTGGAAACAGTATGATGATACATTTATAGAGGCTAAGGCGCTTGAATGTGAGAAAGATCTGCTGGATATGGCTTTTTCCCGCATTAAATATCCGTATGAACTGGACATGGAGGCAAAAAAGATATATCTTACATATGTACAGGAACATAAAAAAGCACTTTCGCAGATCATAATAGACGAAAAAAATACAGACAATTTGAATTGCCTGCTTGAGATAGATAGAATAAGTGGTGGATCTGCAGATGAATTTAATGTACGAAAAATAATAGATGCGCAGTTTATCACGGAAATGATTGACGAGGCGGCACAAGCCGGCTGGGGCGAGGGCAGTGTTATATTGCTCCGGTATAAAAAGAAAAATATTTCAAAAAGAAGATCGGAAAGATTCAAATTTTAAAGAGGATCGCACATGAAAAAACACGTTCAGACGGAAACAGAATGGCAGGAGGAAATAACTGAAAAAATATTTGGACAGATACAAAGCGAACTGTATCTGGAACTTAATTTCATGCAGATAGCTCTTTGTGCATTTGAGCTATGTGCCAATAAAAATTTTGTATCTATGGCAACAGATGGAAAGAAATTATATTATTCTCCACAGAGGATAATTGATATATTTAAGTCAAACGGAAAATACCTCGACCGAGCATATCTGCATAGTGTACTGCATTGTCTTTTTTTTCATTTGTGGACAAAAGGAAAAAGAGATGATCTATTGTGGAATACTGCATGTGATATCATGACCGAATATACGATAGACATGATGGACAAGCCATGTACAAAAAGGATACTTGGCTATATAAGGACAAAAACATATGATAATTTAAAGAGTGAAGGAATAGCAATCGCACCGGGACCTATATATGTGTGGCTAAAAAAGCAGGACAGTGAGTTTTTAAACAGTCTGGCAAAAGAATTTTATACGGATGACCACAGCTTATGGCCTGATGAGAAAAATGAAAAAGCTATGCCTGTATCCTCTGCCCAGGCAAAGAAAAACTGGGAGAAGATAGCCAGACAGACACAAATGGAGAAAAAGCGCCGTAAAGATGAAAGCCAAAAAGGTGAATCTGTTATGTTAAGACAGCTTACCGCCCAAAAAAGCCGGCATGATTACCGGGAATTTTTACGCAGGTTTGCGGTGCTCAGGGAGGAACTTCACATTGATGCTGACTCGTTTGATATGGGATACTATGCTTACGGAATGGCAATGTATGGCAATATGCCGCTTATAGAGCCGCTTGAAACGAGGGAAACTTATAAGATAAGGGATTTTGTCATAGTACTTGATACGAGTTATTCAGTAAGCGGAGAGCTTATAGAAAAATTTCTTAAAGAAACATTTTCGATCCTGACGGAAACAGACAGTTTTTTTGTGAAAAATAAAATCAGGATAATCCAGTGTGACGACAGCATAAAAGCGGACGAAGAAATATCTGATATAGACCATATACCGCAGATGCTATCAGATTTTACGATAGCCGGGGGCGGTGGAACGGATTTTCGTCCTGCGTTCAGTTATGTATCAGAACTTATATCGGACGGGCAGCTAAAAAATATGTGCGGGTTATTGTATTTTACAGATGGAAAAGGCATTTACCCTGTTAAATGTCCGCCGTACAAATGTGCGTTTATATATTTAGATGAATATGATGATAATGTGGTGCCTGCATGGGCTATCACAATGAAAATGGATCCGGAGGAATTGGGATGAATATAAAGACAGCCAAAGAAGAAGTGAAAAATACAGTAAAAGCATATCTTTTAAAGGATGATCACGGGCAGTATGTGATACCGCAGATACGTCAGAGACCTATGCTTTTGATCGGACCTCCGGGAATTGGAAAGACTCAGATAATGGAGCAGATAGCAAGGGAGTGTGGAATAGGACTTGTGGCTTATACGATAACACATCATACGAGACAGAGTGCGGTAGGACTTCCATTTATAAAGGAAAGAGAATATGATGGAACAACATATTCTGTGACTGAGTACACAATGAGCGAAATAATAGCAAGTGTTTATGAAAAGATGGAAAAGAGCGGTCTGAAAGAAGGAATACTTTTTATTGATGAGATAAACTGTGTATCGGAAACGCTTGCGCCTACAATGCTGCAGTTTTTACAGTGTAAGACGTTTGGAAACCAGGCGGTGCCTGATGGATGGATAATTGTTGCAGCGGGAAATCCACCGGAATATAATAAATCGGTAAGGGATTTTGATATGGTTACACTTGACCGTGTAAGGTATATTTCAATAGAAGCCGATTATGATGTGTGGAAAGAATATGCAAGAAAAGTGCATATACATGAGGCTTTACTTAGTTATCTTGAACTTCATCCAAATAATTTTTATAAGGTTGAGTCAGATGTTGACGGAATGAATTTTGTGACAGCAAGAGGCTGGGAAGATTTAAGCAGCCTTATGTATGTGTATGAAAAAAGTCATATTGCTATAACACAGGAAGTTATAGATGAATACATACATCATCCTGATATAGCGGAGGATGTGTATGCATATCTTGAAATCTATAAAAAATATCATGATGATTACGGCATAGCAGACATTCTTGATGGTAAAGTGAAAAAGACCGTGTATCAGAGAATATTTGATGCAGGTTTTGATGAACGTGTGACAGTCATTAATCTGATCTTAGATGGACTTACAATTATTTTTTCGGATCTATCAAAAGTGCGCAAAGAAGTCCAGTTATGGTATGAATTTTTAAAACAATACAAATGTATGGAAAATACGTCATATGAAGATATGGTAAAAGCTTTTGAGGAGGAGAGCGATAAGCTGAAAGAAAACAGGCTTATTCTCCAGGAAGATTACTATATAAGGCAGGATGTGCTTAAGGATATAAAGAAGCCATTTGATGATTCAATGGATGATTTTACACTGCGTTCGGAAGAACTTTCAGTGCTGGAGGATGAGGCTGGAGAAAAACTCAACCACGCGTTTGATTTCATAGAAGAAGTGTTTAAGGATGGCCAGGAGATGCTTATTTTTGTCACGGAACTTACGATAACACCTGAGATAAGCAGTTTTCTTGCAGAAAATGAATGTGAAAAATATGACATTTACAATGAAAAGCTTATGGTTGGAAGCGGAAGGGCGAAACTCTTAAAAGAATTGGAGAGATAAAATGATTTATATTTTTACTGCTATTTATGCTGAAGCGAAAAATATAATAAAGCATTATGATCTAAAGAAACAGCATGTGGCAGGTCTTAAATTTGATATATTTTCTAATGACGATATACGGCTTCTTATTACAGGAGCAGGGGCGGTAAATGCGGCGGTGGCTTTAGGAAATGCCGCAGGAGTCTTTGGTATCGCAGGACATGATCGTATCATAAATATAGGAAGCTGCGCCATGCCTGGAGAAAATGCCGGAAATGTATATATCATAAATAAGATAACTGAGAAGGCAACAGGACATACATTCTATCCGGATATGCTTATAAAGACTGAGTTAGAGGAAGCGGCAGCAATTACTGTCCCTAAACCGTTTATAAAAGACTGTGGAAGTCAAAAATCAGGAAAATGTTTACAGACTAAGAGCGTGTATGAGATGGAGGCGGCTTCTATATATCAGGCAGCATCATTTTTTATAGCACCTGACCATGTATCGTTTATAAAAATAGTATCAGATAACGGGGATCTTATTTCAAAGGATGAAATGCAGGAAGCTATTCATATTGCAGAAGATAAAATCCATGATTATATTGACGGTATAAAAGAAATAGTGCAGGAAGAAAAAGTGAATGCCAATGTAAAAGAGAGCACAGATTACAAAAAGGATATAGAGCGCCTTTCGGATGCCATGTGCTGTTCAAAAGTGATGAAGGATCAGCTTTCACAGCTTATAAAATACTGTTATCTGAGTGATATTGATCACAGAGCAGTTGAAAGAGAGTTCTACGACAGAAAAATGCTTCCATGCAGCAGTAAAAAGGAAGGGAAAGTTTGTCTTGATAAGTTCAAAAATAGATTATTATAATGCGGCTTTTTCTCATATATATGTGGAAAAGCAGATAAAAGATCATCAAAGAACAAAGGAAATTTTAAAAAAACTCCCAGACGCAAAGGTTATAGAAATTGACCATTACAAAGATGTCTTCTGCCGCAGAAAGCAAAGTATCGTGGCACAGAATAAGGCAAAGGCACTCATACTTGCAAAAAATCAAAATGGCTGCATATATGAGGGTGCTCCGGTCTGTCAGAATTTTGGAAATGATAATTTTTACTATTGTTCATGCATGATGAATTGCCTTTTTGATTGTGAATACTGTTATTTAAAGGGAATGTATCCATCAGCTAATATAGTGGTTTTTGTAAATATCGAGGATACATTTTCAGAGCTTGAGGAGCTTTTAAGAGAAAAGAAGATATACCTTTGTGTATCATATGATGCGGATCTTACAGCATGCGAATGGCTTTGTGGCTACGTTAAAGAATGGATAGATTTTACGGTCGCGCATGAAAACCTGACGATCGAGATCAGGACTAAGAGTGCAAGATATGATCTCTGGGAGAAGTATCCGGCGTGTGAGCGTGTGATACTTGCATACACTATTTCACCGGAGAAGATTGCTTCATCATATGAGCATAACACAGCTGCGCCGGCTGAAAGGCTAAAAGCCGCAAAAAAAGCTATGGATTCAGGATTTCCGGTCAGATTATGCTTTGATCCGATGATATATTGCAGGGATTGGAAGAATGAATATAAAAAAATGATCGAAGATGTATTTTCAAAGCTGGATGCAAAACAGCTATGGGATGTAAGTGTTGGAACATTCAGGATATCACAGGATTACCTGAAAAAGATGAGAAAAGATTTAAATGGATCCGCTGTTGTCAATTTCCCATATGAGAATATAGGTGGATATTATCAGTATCCTGAAAATATAAGGTGTGATATGGAAAATATGCTGGTGGAGCTACTAAAAAAATATATGCCAAAGGAAAAAATATTTACATGGAAAAAAATGTTATAATAACAGGTGCATCATCCGGTATAGGAATGAAAACTGCCTGCAGGCTTATGGATGATGGATGGTGTGTATATGCGATAGGGCGTACTTTTGAAAGTGACAAGTCAGAAGAAAATGACTGGACAGAAGAAAAAAAAGCGGAAGTATCTCAAAAAAGTGGTGGTAAAATCATAAAAATTGTCTGTGATATCACGGATACCGGAATGCTTGCCAGAGTTATAAAACAGGTTAATAAAAATCATGATATAAATCTGCTTATAAATAATGCAGGAACCGCTTATTATGGGCTTCATGAGGAATTAAACGCTGCAAAAATATCAAGAATGGTGCGCACAAATCTTGAAGCTCCAATGATAATATGCAATCTGCTGCTACGTGATTTGAAGAAAAATCATGGCATGATAATAAATATTTCTTCAGTCACTGCACAAAAGTCCAATCCCCATGGCTGTGCTTATGGGGCAACAAAGGCGGGACTTACAAGTTTTTCACACAGCCTCTTTGATGAAGCAAGAAAATATGGGGTGAGTGTGATAAATATCGAGCCGGATATGACGGACACAAATCTTTACAGAAATGCTGATTTTACAGCAGATGATGATGAGATGGCACGGCTTACGGCAAAGGATGTCGCAGAAACTGTGCTTTTTGCCGTAAATCAAAGAGAAGGCATGGTCGTTTCTGATATTACCGTAAAGCCTCAATTCCACCGGATAAAAAAGAAGAGATAGTTTGTACTAACCAAGCGAAATAAATGCCGAACTTACGATTGAATTATAATCGGAAAGTGTCTGGCATTTTTTTATTTTCTTCCAGAGCTTTTCATGGTCAGGAAAGAGCCCATGCATATACATCCATATTTCTTTCATGCGGAACATAGCATCTTTAGATCCTGAAAAAATTCCAAGATATCCTTCTAAAATTTCATCGTGCCATTTTATAAGCCGTGTATTGAAGTCTTCGGAGCCTAAGAGATTTTCGCTATACTGGGTTTTCTTTATTTCTGCAATAAGAGCAGGATTCATAAATAAACCTCTTCCGATCATGATCTCATCGACAGAAGGAAAATGGTTTATAATATTGTTGAAGCTTTCCGTGTCTGTTATGTCTCCGTTGTATACAAGATGTATAGGTGAATCTGATAGTTTTTCAATGGCAAGGGCGAAATCATCAAGTCTTATGGAACCCTTGTATAAATCTTTTCGAACACGGGGATGGATGATGAGATCTTTTATAGGAAAATTTTTATATATATCTATAATTTCAGGCCATAGTATATCATCATCAAAGCCGGTCCTTGTTTTTATTGAAACCGGAAAATTTGCATTTTTAAATAAATCATCCAGAAAGCTGAAAAGCATATCAGGGTATGCGAGGATGCCGGAGCCGCGCTTTTTTGATACGACAGTTCCTGACGGACAGCCAAGATTTATATTTATCTCATCATAGCCGTAGGGTTTTAGCTGCTCATGAAGGCTTATGACCTCATCTGCCAGGATCGACATGGCCTGCGGAATCAGGGTAATCCCCTCGTTGTTCGAAGGGTCTAGATCACGTTTGATCTTTGAATTCATCCTTTTTGCGGCGGGAATGAATGGGGTGTAATATTTATCTATAAAATCGAAATTGTGATGAAAGGCATTTCTTACAATATATCCTGTAAGCCCTTCCATCGGGGCTAGTGAAAAAATCATATAATTCTCCTGACATATTAATCAATGGACCAGACATCAGTCTGTTACCTGCGCACTCTATCGTAAGCACACATAATATAATATAGAGGGATAAGTAAGAAAAGTAAAGGACAACGTGAAAAGAAGCCGAGGGAAACGGCTTCTTTTCGAGGAGTTTAGTTTATGAAAAAATGTTTAAAAAAGGGAATTGTAAAGGTTTGTATCTCCTTTACAAGTAATAATATAATATAAAAGTTTGTCTAAAATGTGTCCTCAAAAGAAAAGAATCATTAAAAATTTAAAGAAATTATTAACTGCAATTTCACATACTTAAAATCCTCATGTTGAAAAATAATCGATAATTAGATAGAATAATAGATAAAGTATTTTCAGCAAAAGGAAACGGAGTAAATTGCATGAGTTACGCAGATAAAGTATTTGTGGATATGTGTCAGGATATCCTTAAAAATGGTACAAGCACAGAAGGCGAACTTGTAAGACCTCACTGGGAGGACGGTACAAGCGCCTACACGATAAAAAAATTTGGTGTCGTAAACAGATATGATCTTTCAAAAGAGTTTCCGGCAATCACACTCAGAAAAACATATATAAAGAGTGCGACAGACGAGCTTCTATGGATATGGCAGAAAAAATCAAACAACATAAAGGACTTAAAGAGTTCAGTGTGGGATGAATGGGCAGATGAAAATGGCTCGATCGGCAAGGCATATGGTTATCAGCTTGGTGTCAAGCATCAGTACAAAGAGGGTATGATGGATCAGGTTGACAGGGTTATATATGATCTTAAGCACACACCTTTTTCACGCAGGATAATGACAAATATTTATGTACATCAGGATCTTCATGAGATGAATCTGTATCCATGTGCATACAGTATGACTTTTAATGTCACTCAGCAAAAAGGTGATGACAAGCTTACGTTAAATGGCATATTAAACCAGCGCTCGCAGGATGTTCTTGCAGCAAACAACTGGAATGTGTGCCAGTATGCGGTTCTTTTATATATGCTTGCACAGGTCTGTGACATGAAAGCGGGAGAACTTGTGCATGTAATTGCAGATGCACATATTTATGACCGTCATGTACCTATAATAGAGGAACTTATAAAAAGACCACAGTATCCGGCACCGAAATTCTGGCTGAACCCGGAGATAAAGGATTTCTATAAATTCACTACAGATGACATAAAGATCACTGATTATGTGACAGGCGAGCAGATAAAAAATATTCCTATAGCAATATAAGACATAAAGGAGAAAATATGAAACTAATAGCGGCAGTTGACAAAAATTGGGCAATAGGCAAAAATAACCAGTTACTTGTGCGCATTCCTATGGATCAGAAATTTTTCAGGGAGACAACAACAGGAAAAGTGGTTGTCATGGGACGTAAGACACTTGAAAGTTTTCCAAATTCAAAACCACTTAAAAACCGCACGAACATAGTCCTTACACATAATAAAGACTATAAGGTGGAAGGTGCGGTTGTTGTGCACTCACTGGATGAACTTCACGAAGAGTTAAAAAAATATCCAACGGATGATATATATATTTGCGGAGGCCAGAAGATATATGAACAGCTTTTGGACGAGTGCGACACTGCACACATCACAAAGATAGATTTTGAGTATGATGCGGATGCGTATTTTCCAAACCTTGATGCGGACCCGCGGTGGCAAATCACGGCTGACAGTGAGGAACAGACATATTTTGATCTGGAATTTTATTTTTATAAATATGAAAAGAAAAAATAGATCATGTGATCATTAAAGAATGGACGGAAGGAATGACGTTATGGACATCACAGGAAGAAAATTATTTGTAAAAGCATTAGAGGAAGAGGGAGTTGACACTCTTTTCGGGTATCCGGGAGGAACAGTCACCGATCTTTTTGATGAATTATATAAAACACAATCGGTCAATCTTGTTCTGCCAAGACATGAGCAGGGACTCATCCATGAGGCAGAGGGGTATGCTAAGTCGACAGGAAAAGTAGGTGTGTGCCTTGTGACAAGTGGTCCGGGTGCGACAAATATTGTAACAGGACTTGCAGATGCACATTATGATAATGTGCCGCTTGTGTGTTTTACAGGACAGGTGCCGCTTAATCTTATAGGAAACGATGCGTTCCAGGAGGTTGATATAGTCGGAATTACAAGAAGTATCACAAAGTATTCTGTCACAGTAAGAGACAGAAAAGATCTCGGAAAAATCATTAAAATGGCATTTCATATTGCAAGAACCGGCAAACCGGGACCTGTACTTATAGATATTCCAAAGGATATCCAGACGGCATCAGGACCGGCAGAGTACCCGGAACATGTGGATATAAGAGGTTACAAAATAAACAATTCTGTACATATAGGACAGTTAAAAAGGGCATACAAGCTTCTAAGAAATGCAAAAAAACCGCTTATCCTTGCCGGAGGCGGAGTAAATATCTCAAGAGCTAATGAGAATCTTAAGAAGTTTGCAGAAAAAGAGGATATACCTGTTGTTACAACAATTATGGGCAAAGGTGCAATTCCGACAAAACATGCACTTTATATAGGAAACTGTGGTATGCATGGTAAATATTCCGCAAATAAAGCAGTCAGTGAATGTGATGTTCTTTTTTCTATCGGTACGAGATTTAATGATCGTATAACAGGCGATTTAAATGAATTTGCACCAAAAGCAAAAATAATACATATAGATATAGACACGGCTTCAATTTCAAGAAACGTTGTTGTAGATGTGCCTATTGTTGCAGATGCAAATATGGCGCTAGAGAAGCTTTTAGAGTGGGCTGAGCCAAAGAAGACATCTGCATGGAAAAATCAGATTGAAATCTGGGAAAACGAGAATCCTCTCGAAATGAGAAGAGATAAAGGAATGACGCCGCAGATGATAATGGAGCATATCAACAGTAATTTTCCTAAAGCAATTTATGTTACTGATGTAGGGCAGCATCAGATGTGGGCAACACAGTATCTTGAACTTGATGAGGACAGCAGGCTTCTTACCTCAGGCGGCCTTGGAACAATGGGATTTGGTCTTCCGGCAGCAATTGGTGCAAAGATTGCAAATCCAGATAAGGATGTCGTATGCATAAGTGGTGATGGTGGATTGCAGATGAATATACAGGAGCTTGCAACTGCTGTTGTACAGGGAGCCGGTGTTACAATCTGTGTTTTAAACAATTATTATCTTGGCATGGTGCGCCAGATGCAGCAGCTTTTCTATGGAAAGAGGTATTCTGCAACATGCCTGCGCAGAAGAAAAAGCTGTCCAGCCGAATGTAAAGGACCAAACAGTTCATGTCCTCCATACACACCCGATTTTGTGAAACTTGTGGAAAGCTATGGCGGATATGGAATACGTGTCGAAAAGGAAGAAGATATCGATGCTGCCTTTGCGAAAGCAAAGGAGCACAGGGATGTTCCGGTTATCATTGAGTTTATGATAGCTACAGACGAAATTGTTCTTCCGATGGTTAAAAGCGGAAATCCTATGAGCGAAATGATACTTAAATAGGGGGTAGGATGAAATGGAAATGAAAAACAGATGGATCGCACTGTATGTGGAAAATCAGGTTGGTGTTCTTGCTAAGGTTTCAGGACTTTTTTCTGGAAAATCTTATAACCTTCAATCGCTTACAGTAGGAACAACGGAGGATGAAACAATATCACGGATGACCATATGTGTTACAAGTGATGATATAACTTTCGAACAGATCAAAAAGCAGTTAAACCGCATGGTTGAGGTCATAAAAGTAATAGATCTTACAGATGTACCATTGCATATGAAAGAAATTCTTTATGTAAAGATAGAAAAACTGACAAGAGAAGAGATTACAGATATATTCCAGACTGCCCAGGTGTTTAAAGTGGATGTTGTTGATAAAAATATAGACAGCGTTATCATAGAAAGTAAGCTTACTGAACACAGAAACAATGATCTTATTTCACTGCTTAAGTCGCAGTACAAGCACATATCAGTTGTGCGGGGCGGTGCTGTTGCAATAGAATCAATAAGTACTGGCTGCAGATAAAAAGCATATGCAGCTAAGATCGTATGCAGAAAAGAAGCATATGCATATAAGAGTGTATGCAGAAAAGAAGCATATGCAGCTGAGAGTGTATGCAGAAAAGAAGCATATGCAGCTAAAATCGTATGCAGATAAGAAGTTTGTGCAGATAAAAAGGTGTATGCAGATGTGATATATATCCGTAGTAGGATACATACCACAAGAGCGTACACCTTTTATCTTGCAAGCATATCTATTATTTCTCCGACATACATTGTGTGCATATCGTTATCACCATACCAGCGAGGCATGATATCTTTGTCGGTAAAAGTTTCTTTGGTTATAGGTACAGCAGCCATTTTCCGGCATAAAAGTACAAAATTTGATTCGTCAGGGAACGGAATGTTGTGCTTATGTGCAACAGTAAGCCCGGCCTCTTTGAATTTGTCACAATCTCTGCCAGAATGCGAACCACAAAAGTTTAATGCATCACGATATTTCTCAGAAAGAAATGAAAGCGAGAAAAATTCGTCATTGTCAATAAATTCTTTTGTGTACCGTGAATCACGGATGAAGATGTATACGACATTTTTGCCCCAGAGAACACCGGTGCCTCCCCATGAAACAGTCATGGTATTTGCTTTTGTTTTATCACCTGCAGAGACTAAAGCCCATTCTTTACTGAACTTTGTGAATGGGTTTATTTCCAAAAGATCTGCTGGGTATTGCTGAAATGTATGCATATGATAACCTCCTTTAAAACTATATGTTAATTATAGTAGATTCATTTTTCTAATGCAATGTGCATAATATAAAAAAAACAATATAGGTAAATATATGAAGAATCTGCATATTTTACAACAGGAATCTGTGGATGAAGGAAAATTACAGGTACGGATCAGACAAAAAAATTTAGGAACACCTGTAAGCGGAGCTTCTGTAAGGATCAGTTTTTCAGGAGATCCAGATGGAAATATAGAGGAGGCTGGCACAGATGAATCTGGAAACTCGCAGATGGTCACAGTTAAAACCCCACCACTTGAGTACTCTATGGAGCCGAATGAAGCCCAGCCATATTCAGAAGTTACTGTTACGGTATCGGCGCAGGGCTATAGAGAGATTACGGTCTCAGGAGTAGAGGTACTTCCAAATGAAACTTCAATACAGGAAATAGAGCTGGAGGCTCTTGATGCTCCGGGGAATCCGATAGATAATATTGTGATCCCGGCTCATACACTCTATGGGGATTACCCGGCAAAAATTCCCGAGGCAGAGGTTAAGTCTGTAAACGATACCGGTGAGATCGTATTAAGCCGTGTAGTCATTCCGGAATTTGTTATAGTACACGATGGAGTTCCTACTGATCCAACAGCAAAAAATTATTATATCAGATATAGGGATTATATAAAAAATGTCGCATCAAGCGAAATTTATGCTACATGGCCGGATGCTGCTATCAGAGCTAATGTTCTTGCGATAATGTCTTTTACGCTGAACCGTATTTATACGGAATGGTATCGGGGGAAAGGTTACAACTTCAATATAACGTCATCCACAGCTTACGATCACAAATTTATATACGGAAGAAATATATACACGAACATATCAAAAATAGTAAACGAAATGTTTGAAAACTATCTTTCGCGGCCTAATGTAACACAACCGATACTTACACAGTATTGTGATGGACAGAAGGTATCATGTCCAACGTGGATGACCTTTTTGCGTTTGCGTACTCACCACGCTCAAACCCAGTATTTACAAGGGTTTGAGCGTATAGAAGTAAACGTCGATATTTTGTAATTTTTTGTTAAAAACGATTTTTTCGACAACCGATTTAATTAATTCATTTTTGGACTGCATGGATAGAGAGTTGTCCAGAAGTCCGTCATATACTGTTTTTATCTTGCTGCGGAGAGCAGCAGATTCATTCATTTTTGCAGCAGGCGCAGGGAGTAAATTGATACGTTCCTCGATCGAACGTTTTTCCTCCTGCAGAAGCTGCTTATTCTTTTTATATTCCTCAAGCGTATCGATACCGTCAACATATGCCATTTTGATTCGGTTTTCTTTTTTGGCTATAGCATCAAGCTGATTCTGATAAATATTAAGTGCAGCAGGAGAATTGTCAGTCTGCTCCGAGTCTATGACATTGAAAGCGAGATCTTCAGCCGTAATCGCACTCCTAAGAGCATCCAGCACCATAGGTACAATCTTTTTTTCGGATATCCGGTGAGACACATTGCACTTTCCTTTCAGGTAGCCATAACACTGCAGGTATATGTAACGTTTGCCGTATCTGTTCGCTCCGGAAAGAGATATAGAGAGAGTACGGCCACAGGCAGAGCATTTTACTATACCGGAGAGCCAGTGAGAACATACACCGGATGGCTTGGCATATTTAGGGCGGTAATTGGATGACAGCCGGTTACGTGCTTTTTCAAATTGCTCAGGTGTAATGATAGGCTCATGTGAGCCGTCCGCTATGATCCATTCGTCTTTACTCCTTGTCCTGGAAGATGAATCACGTTTGTTCCAGACAGTCTTTCCAGTGTATACTTCATTAGAGAGAATGTATTTTATTCCACGGTTTTCGAACTCATTTCCGGCACGGGTCCGGTATCCAAGAGCATTAAGCTGACGTGTTATGTCGATCAGAGGGTAGCCCTGTTCTGTGTACATGTCAAATATAAGCCGGACAATAGCGGCTTCACGCTCGACGATAACCGGAACCTCTTTGTGTGCCGGTACCATATAACCGAGTGGCGGCGAAGACTGGAAATTTCCACGCATGGCATTTTCTGTCATGCCTCTTGTAACTTCCCCGGAAAGCCGTATAGAGTAGTATTCGTCCATCCATTCAATGATCCTTTCAATGAGAGTACCAAAAGGACCATCAACAAGAGGTTCAGACACACTTATTACCTCCACGTTATTCTTTCGGAGCAAAGATTTGTATACAATGGATTCTTCCTGATTCCGGGCAAATCGTGAGAACTTCCACACAAGGATCACATCAAAAGGATGTTCCTTGGATTTGGCCAGTCCGATCATGCGCTGAAAGTTTGGACGTTTATCTGCCTTACGTCCGCTTATGCCGTCCTCCTCAAATATGTATTCGTTTGACAGTATGATATTGTTTTTTGCTGCATAATCAAGCAGCAGTCTGCGTTGGGCATCAGGAGAAAGTTCCTCCTGCTTGTCGGTTGACACTCGTATATAGAGTGCTCCATTTCGTAATTTTTCCATAATATACCTGCCTCTCTGTAAATGTATGAAAAAAAGGGTACAAAAATAACACCAATCTTTTGACAGATGGTGCTCCGCAGGGTATAATATGTCTTGTCTGGGACTTATACTCTACGGAGTACAGGTTACATCGCCTTGGTGTTGGTAGCGCCAGGGCGATTTTTTAATGCTTGTTTAGCATTTTTTGGACTTCTTTATCGAAGTCAGAGATTATCTTCTGTGTTTTATTAAATTCTTTATATTCCTGTTCAGCCTTTTCTTTTGCAGATTTACTGCTTATTTTTCCATTATCAGGAAGAATGTCATATCTGCGGAATGCCAGAAATTCATTGATACTTTGAGCAAATTCCTCCATTGTGAAAGTGTTTTCACGTTCGATTAAATCTTCAATATAGTCAAAATATCCAGAAACAGCACGTTCTAATTGGCGTATCTGTTTTTCGTCAAGATAATTCTTTGCTATGGTAACATCTGATTTTAAAACTCGTCCGTCAGGAGCATTTTTCCATGTGGTAAGTCCCATGTGATCTTTAGTATGATCAGCTTTTGAATATATAATTTCAGCGGCGGTCTGACCGGTTATTGCGTAGTGGAATTTGTTCTGCACCAATGCATAGAAATAATATGCAGTGGGAGAACTTCTATCATAATCAATACTGCATTCAGCGAATATGTCTGTAACCTGTTGCCATATGCGACGTTCGCTTGCACGGATAGAGCGAACACGCTCCAATAATTCTTTAAAATAGTCTTTGCCAAATTTAGGACCATTTTTTAACATATCATCGTTCAGGACAAAGCCTTTTAGCATATATTCTTTCAAAGTAGAAGTGGCCCATTGTCTGAATTTAGTTGCCTTCATGGAGTTTACACGATAGCCAACAGCAATAATAGCATCAAGATTGTAGTAATCAATATTTCGTTTCACTTGGCGAGTGCCTTCAATTCGAACTGTTTCCATTTTTGAAATAGTTGAGTCCTTGTATAATTCGCCTTCTTCATAAATATTTTGAAGGTGTTTAGATATAGTGGGAACATTAACTCCAAATAATTCACTCATAGCCTTCTGGGTAAGCCAAAAGGATTCATTATAATATATTACTGAGACATTTACATTACCATCATCAGTCTGGTAAAGGACTACTTCCTTAGCCGGTGAATCAGGCAATATAGCTTGTACATCATCAGAATTTGAAGAATTAACAGATTGTGTGTTGTTGTGATTTGGATTGCGCAACAGCATAGCTTGTAATTGATCGTTTAAATCATTCATATAAAAGCTCCTTTTTATTTCGAAAATATGATGGTATTTTAATGTGTTGTTGAGGTCAACAATACATGATTTAAATGTTATTTCATGTAGCCATTTTGCCAACGTTGGCAAAATGGTAATAACCGCATAGGTTTGCATATTATTATCAATTTCGTAAGGTCATGAAATTGACAAAAAATTGCAAGTGTCATATAATACACTTAACAAGGCAGTCGGTAGGTGAGTGCACATCACCTAATCCGGCAAATAAGTTAATAAGTTATATAAGAATAGCCGTTCCTTACTTTTCCAGAGGCAGGACGGCTATTTCTTATGTTTTCTGTGAGTATCTATGTAGGTCAGTATCGCTATCAGCATGATAACGAAAGTAAATAAGTCATTCCAAGAAACCATAATGATCATCCTTTCCGCAGGCTCGGATCAGATGAGAGCACGTCCCCCAACTACATTATTAAGGGTATTATATTAAATTGATTGTCTGGACTGTATACTCTTCGGAGTACAGGTTACATTGCTTAGTGTTGTTAGCACAAAAGCAATATATTTTAGTAGCATTTCTTACAAGGATCTTTTCCCATGTTTTCTGCTTCTTCAACAGTTACCTGATAAGCATTTTTCATATTACTGCAGTCTGAACGTCTGTGATATTTCTTTCCTGTGCCATTGACCCATACCATGTCTTGTTGTTCCTGATCGGAGTTGTCTGATACGGCAGCAGAATCAGAGTCATCAGATTCTGCATAATCAGTAGTTGAACTTGAATCCGAATCGGAGGTATATGATTCTTCACTTTGAGAATCAGAGACATCTGCATCAGCGTAATTCTCTTCGGACTGGTTATCTGTGGTATTGTCTGATTCTACTTGGGAGTCAGAGTTATCGGCAGAAACTTCAGTAGAGGAGTTGTCATTGTTTTCCTGAACTTCAGAACTTTCTGTTTCAGTTTCGGTAGATTTTTCGGATGCTATTTCAGTAGTGGAGGTTTCGGATGTTATCTCGGTAGCAGTTGTTTCCGATGGAACTTCGGTAGCAGCAGTTTCAGATTGTGGTTCAGTTGCAACTAACTCTGTGGCTTCTGTATGGGAAGCGACTTTATTGTTATCATTTGAGCCAAGAGAACTTAATACTAAGATCCAAAATAAACAAAGTACACCTATTAGAACTGCAGTAATAGGTTTAAGTTTTTTCTTTTGCGGCACGTTATTATTGTGAATGATAACATGATCCGGAAGTTTTTGGTTGCATGATGCACAGAAAATAAAATCATTGGAATTACGGAATCCACAGTTAGGGCATATAATGTGATTATCTTGCATTTGTGGATTACTGTTAGGTGTTTGAGTATTTTCGTTCATAATAAGAACCTCCTAATAATCTTTTGTAAATATTTATTTAATAACACTTCTTACAAGGTTTTCGTCCCATATCTTCTGCCTCTTCGACAGTAACAAGGTATGGTGAACCGGAATTACTGCAAGATTTTTTTGCATGGTATTTGGAATCACGGTCAGCAACCCACACAAGTGCAGAGTCGTCAGAGTCATGTTTTACTTTATATTTTCCTTGAGCATCAGAAAAGCCTATATCATACCATGTATCAACAGCATCGTTATACCCAGCAACATTTCCATTTGAATATCCTTCGGAATAACCTTTATCATAGGCATAAAATATTAAACAAGAGGCAATGGCAATTATTGCAATAAATGAAAGAACTAAAATGATTTTATTATATTTATCAGGTTTAGAAATTTTGGAAGCATTTGGCAAATTATTTTCTAAAGAAGGCGTTTCTGCAGCGACATTCGATTTTTGTTTCATATTTTCAAGAAACATTTGTGATATAGATTCTTCAGGTTTGTTTGTAATTGGTAAATCAGAAGAACTTTGGTTATCTGATTTATTAGGATATAATTTATTAGAAATCCAATTTGCAACAGATAAAATAACTCCCCAGAAAATCATTGTAGGAATTGCACCTAAAAAGTATCCGTTATTTTTTAGGTCATAAGTAATGAAGGAACCGACAATAGCGGCTAATAAATATACTTTAAAATTTTTTCTATTCATATAGGTTACCTCATATTGTATCATATGTTTAGTTTGAATATAATTCTAGAACTCCTAACGGATCGAAACATATAATATATGTATCGTAATTTACCATAGTTCCATATTTTTCTTTGTAATACTTAATTGCATCTGAAAGAAATTCTTCTGTTATACCTAAGTATTCAGCAATTTCATATCTGTTTTGACAATTATGTTTATAGGCTTTTATAAGATCTGAAAAACTAAGCATATAATAGTAAGCCCAAACTCTGGCACAGCGTTCTTGTTTTCTATTGCTTATATCGTTTAAATCAATGATATTGCCAAAAGATGTATTGTGATGTCCTAATTCTTCAGCTAAAACACAAGCCTTTTCAGGTTGTGTGAGATTTTTGTCGATTGCTATAGTGGCATCACAGTAAAGCCCTTTTAAACGTGTACCAGACAAGTCAAATTTTTCTGTAACTATAACTTGATGTTTGTCTGCAAGATCAAGTAAAGTTTCGTAATCAGTCAATAAAATCTCCCCTTTTGCATATTATTTTCTATTTGATTTTACAAATGCTGCAAATTCTCTGATTCGATCAAGTTCTTCTTCAGTATATTCATCGCCATCAAAATGAGCGGCGATAGTGGTAGGAACATCATTAAGACCTAGTAAATCATCTGCTGATACATTTAAAACATCAGCAATCTTTTTGATTGTTTGAACGTTAGGCTCACGACCGCCGCTTTCATACAGTGAATAAGTAGATTTCGCCACACCAATATTTTCTGCAACTTCTTTTTGTGATAGACCTTTACATTCTCTAGCATATTTTAGATTTTCATTAAATCTGTCACCCATATTCAAGTCCTCCTTTAGCTTGATTATAAATATAGCATATAAACATGTCAATAAAAAAAGTTTACAAAATGCAAAGAAAACTATTGACAAGTTTGCGAAATGCAATTATAGTAAAATCAAAGTTTGCGAATTGCAAACAAGTAAAAGAAAGGAGATATAAAATTGTTTAGAAATTTAGATGCAGAACAGGCTAGAAAAGGATTGAATAATTCAGATGTTGCTATAAAGCTTGGGATATCAAGAGTTTCGTATGAAAGTAAAAAGAAAACAGGAAAATTTACAACATTTGAAATAAAAGCGTTATGTAAGTTGTTTAATTGTAAATTTGATTATTTATTTGAAACTACAGATTAGGATTCAGAACACTTAGGAGCGTGAGAAGAATAAAAGAAGAAAATAAGAAACAAGCTGCTGAAAGAGTACAACAGCTTGTGAAGAGTAATTATGGAGAATGCAATCAATACATTCAGTTTAATTATTGCTCAGATAAAAAACTGAATAGAAAGGAAAATTGACTACATCTATTAACAAGCAGTGAGGGGATGGAGAGATTTAGAACAACAAGGAAGGAAAACAATGAAAGAGTTACTAACAAAGATTTATGTCAAATTGATAGGAAGGCGAAGAGAATATTACTCGACTGCAATTGAATATAAAGGTTCAGCATATGTAATCACAGTCGAGAAATATCACGCTAAAGAAGATTTTATACAATCATTTTACTCGGACGCTGCAACGTCCTGTAAGGAGAGTATACGACCATAAAAATAGAAAAGCAATAAAAACTATACAAGAAGACAAGTAGTAACAACATATATTTAACCGGAGGTGAAATATGACATACCGGATATTTGTACATACGCTGCCAGATGACAAGATACATAAGTTTGAAGATTTGACAGCACAGCAGAAAGCCACACTGGAACAGAATTTGATAGAACAGATGAAAAAGGTTCCATTGCGGCCGGCAGAGGAACAGACTGCGTAAGCAGTCTTGACAGGACAAGCATATAAGGGTTCCAGGCATAATGGAGTGTCGCACAAGCACTAGCAGATACGAATAAACTTCCCCATAAACATTAGACAATACTCCTATAAATATAAAAAATAAATTTTTCGCGGCACTCCATTATGCCTGGAAACAAAGAGAGGACCAGAAAATGAAAAGTACAAAAAGCACAAGAGGAGAAAAGACAGTAGCGGCAAGTGTATTTCTTTCCCTGCTGTTTGCGACAGGATTAGACGCAGATAATGAGACAAGCTGTATGGTAGCACTTGTCGGAGCAATAGTGTGTCTGATCATAACCGGGTTTGGAATGTGGCTCATGTGGTTAGATGCCGGGAGAGCAGAAAGCAGGCGCCGGGTAGAAGAGATGAGGAGAATATCGAAGATTGACTACGAAGATAGACAAAACACACGAACCGGTTAAACGGATGACTGTGGATCAGTATGTTGCGGAGCGGAAAAAACATAAAAAGGCAAGAGGATTTTCCACAGTACTGCAGCAGGAAATTAAAAAACTAATGAACGGCAAAAGCCAGTAAAAGGGCTGGTTTCAAGCCGTTTCAAAAAACAATCTAAAGTATTAATTTTAGGACAGACTATGGCATACACACAATATACATTTGACCTTGGAGAGTATACAGCCTACGAGATAAAGTTTGTAGGACGTAATGGAGCCAAGGGAGAGAAAAGAGCAAAGAGGGATAAAGCTACACCAGAACAGGTAAAGAGACAGAACCAGTGGCTGAAAGAGAAAAAGATCAAATATGTTATCATAGCAAACTTCAATACCGGGGATTCATGGACAACTCTTAAATATCCAAGGGGAACACGGCCGGATGCCGACAGGATGAGAAAAGACTGGAAGAATTTCACTAAGGAACTGAGAAAGGTATACAAAAAAGCCAGGATTGTCTGTAAATGGATAAAGCGTATGGAAATCGGAAAGTTCGGAGGTCCGCATATACATATGCTGATAAGTCACATTGACAATATAGATCTTGTGATAAAAGAAGCATGGCATAAGACAATAGCAGATCTGATCGTAAAAGGCCGTAACTATGTGAATATAGCTCCGTTCGATATGGATGGAGCAGAGGATGTTGCGAAGTATCTTGCAGCAGAACCGGAGAAGAAAGGACTGGAAGGTCAGTATAACCTGTTCGGAGAGGAAGAACAGAAAACGTTCAGCCGTGTTGATACAAGCAGGAACTTAAAAAGACCGGAAGCCGAGAAGAAAACATATAGTCACTGGACAGTAGCAAGAATATGGAGAGACGGATTAAAGCCGAGTAAAGGAAATTACATAATTCCTGATTCCGTAAAAGTGGGAATAAATAAAGTAACAGGCTATTCGTATATTTATTACATGGAAAAGCGTCTTGATTCAAAGTCAAAAGCCCCCGGAGAGCGCATAAAGACAGTATGGGAGGACGATTTCATATGAAATGCATAAATATACACATAAAATCCCTGGGAAGCACCTCTTTGAAATTGCTGTAAGCCGCATTTTTACAATATGGGAGTGACAATTTGATGAAGCATGTAAAAATATACATTTACACGTCCATACGGACAATGAAGAAAAATAGTGGTGCAGCAGGCTATGTCTTATCCTACACAACAAAAAACAATCTCGAAGCGACTTTGAGCAATATAGAGTACCTTGAGGATATGTCAGTTTACGATTCAGAGATTGAAATACTCTACAGAGCGTTGAAAAGACTGAACACAAAAAGCCTTATTGTGGATATATACGCAGAATCAAAGTATTTAGAGTCATCAATAAATTACTGGCTGGATAAATGGGAGATATCCGGGTGGGTAAATGCCAAAGGAGAGCCGGTAAGACATGCCGTGGAGTGGCAGAAGATACTCGAATTACTCGAAGGAGACGAGTTTTATATAAATAATGGACACAACGAATATAGTAACTGGCTCAAAGACCAGTGCGAAAAGAAAGGACCAGACGAAAAATGAGTGAAGAATTAACAATGCTGCCAGTAGCGGACATATATCCGCACCCAGACAATCCAAGAAAAGATGTAGGCGATGTAACCGAATTAGCAGACTTAACTAAACAGAAAGAGGAATTGTCATGACTATAGAGGATTTGTGGAAAGTGTATCAGGAACGAAGAAACAAATATAACTTAAACCTCCGCTATAAAGAAGACCGACATGGTTGCAATATAAAGATCACACAGCGAAGAGGAACCACAGAACGCTTAGTGGTAAGTCGGGAGTCAGATGATAGAGAACAATGCAAAGAAAGAGCGGCAGCAGACCTGCTCTTTCTGTTCCCGGAGGTGTGATATGGCGAAGTATACTAAACTGCTCGAATTTTCCACAAAGGAGCGGCTAAAGATAAAGGAACGTGACAATTACCAGTGTATATTTTGCCAGATCGGTTATAAGATGCCGCCGGCAGCAGTCTATGAGATGGAAATACAGGATATCATGCATTACATACCCAGATCAAAAAATGGACTGGGAATCGAACAGAATGGCGCAGTAGGGTGCAGGTACCATCACCATATGCTGGACAACGGAAATCAGGGTGTCAGAAAAGAAATGCTTCAGATGTTCCGGGATTATCTGGATGTATTTTACCCGGATTTTCCGGATACGGATCGCAAATATGACAAGTGGAGGTTTTTAAAAGTATGAGAGAGACGGATACTGCGTCTCCTGCTTTAAAGCTGGAGGATGTCAGGGCGGCAACGATCAGATGGATGGCCGGAAAGAAAAGGGTAAGAGTTGACTGGCGGAAGATATTGTTCAACATGAAAAGCCGGCCGGTAGGAAATGATGAAGATGGTTTGAAGACCGAAGATGTAGAAATAATAAAGGTTATGAGATATTTCACACTGGTAAAAAGTGGCAGCAGTCTATCATGCATACTGCATCAGGATATGTATTTCATAGCCGGGATAGGAGAGAGAGCGGATGTTTATAAAACTAAGTACATTCAAGAAGATGTGCAGTCATGCCTATAAAGAAACAGGGCTGTCAGTTGGGTTAACAGAAAAAGAGGTCTACATAATAGCAAGTAACTGGTGGACGGTTGCCGTACCGAAAGAAAATATGTATCCAAAACATTTGGCAGCAGTCGTTGAATTGACTGGTCAGATACCGGAAAAGGGGGAGGCGTATACCTACAGAAAAGAATGTTCTCCCCAGGCAGTTGCCCTGTGCACCCTTGATATGGATATGATGGATCTGTGGCAGAAATACGAGAGCACATATCGATTCTCAAGAGTATATTTCAAAAATGCAGGAAAGACAGACACCTGTATAATGCAGAACACAAGTGATCCGAGAGACAAGTTCCTGATATCCATGTTTATCTATGATCTGATTGATGCAGACACACTGGATGATGGAGAGACATACCCGGATATGAAAAGTCAGAGTAATTCTTCAAATATTGTCGTAAGAACAAACCGGATGGATTTTTCTTGTATGAAAAGACCATGCAGATATTACGGCGAAAAAGAATTCATGCAGTCCATCATAGACGTTGATCTGCTGTGGGAATTTAATGCAATAAAAGAATAGGTTGAAACACCTGCGAAAGCGAAAGAAACCGGGCATGCGAATTAATTTATATCACGAAAACTGATTTGTAAGCCATTTAACACACAAGGGAGCCATTACCCAGCTCCCTTTACCTCGGAGGATGAGATGAGATTAACAAGTGACAAAAAAGTATCTGATATGTCAATGATTGAACTGGCACATAATAGCTGCTATGCAGATGATGAACGTAATGCACGATACAGAGATTATGATTTAGACATTGACGCTAGAAAGCTTGTAAGAAATCTAGTGAAAGATATTTGTGATGAAGATTTGATCGATTTATCAAATGAAGAATTTGACGAGTATATGGGTTCTATGCTTTCGGTTGGAATGGATAGTACAATAGGACTTTTGGCATTGTTCTATCGTAATTTATGGGCTATGGCTAATTTGAGAGAAACGCTAAAAAAATATGAAGACTTGAAGGAACAGGGCAGACTTATCAAACTGCCTTGCAAAATTGGAGACGATGTGTGGTTTGTCCCGAGCCGGACATGCTACAAGCTCAACATACTTAACAATCACAGCGAAAGAAACAGAATTTACCATCAGAAAGTTGCAAGAATTACGTTTAGTGGGAACGGCTGGTATATGGAATGCGATAAGGACTTGGAATGTGCAACTGACCACATTTTAATAGACAAGATGTACAAAGAAACTTGGTTTCTCACAAAATCCGAAGCAGAAGCAAAACTGAAAGAATTATCAAAAATCCCATCTAAAATGGGACTGATTAAAAAAGCATGGGCAATGCAGACGATTGACAAGCAGAAAACACAGGATAACAACAATAACTGCAACTGTCAGCACAACAGCAATTCAAGAGATAATGAGCCTTGTTGCAGATGTGACAGCAAACCGACCAATGCCAACAGGATAAGGAGCATGACTGATGAAGAGTTGGCAGAGTTTCTTTGCAAAGTAAAATCAGATTATCAGTGGATGGAGCATGAATTTCCGAGTGAAGAAGAACACGGCGAATGGGAAGAATGGCTGAAATTAGAAAGTGAGGGATAGACATGTACATGGATGTGATTAAAAGCCTTGTGTCACTTCCGACAACAGATTTGAATTTTACGGCAGAGCTGAAACGTGCCACACAACGGCAGATTGCCCTTGCAATCGAGGTCATGAAGAACAATGGCGGTAAGAATAAAAGCCGGATTAAGGCTTGTGAGAGAGAATTGAAAAGGAGAGATAGAGAACATGGAGAATAGATATTTATGCCGTGGAAAGCGGATTGATAATGGAGAATGGGCGGAAAGGAGTAGCCATGACGGAGAATGAAACAATCAAAAAATTGAGCTATGATGACACAGCTTATGGCGGAGCGTGTACAGAAGAGGTGAGAAAAACAGCAATTAAGGCATTGGAAGAGGTGCAGCAGTACCGGGAGATCGGCACACCGGAAGAATGCTTGCGAAATAAAGACTTCTTGGATTTTCTTTCGGATAAGATGAACCCGAATGACTTTGAAATATATTTGCAGATATACAATTCACAGGATGTGAAAGGCGGTGGAGTAGATGGCAATTAAACCGATTTTATTTAACACCGAAATGGTTCAGGCAATTTTGGACGGAAGAAAGAGTTGTACTCGGCGGTTGGTAAAACCACAGCCTACGGCGCATTATGGGGCACAGTGTATAAAGCCACCATATCAGCCGGGAGATATCCTGTATGTCCGGGAAACATGGAAAAAGGCTCCGAACGGATACTATTACTATGAAAGCTGGCAAAGAAATGATATTGCCGATGTTACGAAGTGGAAACCTAGCATCCACATGCCGAAAAAAGCGGCACGTATCTGGCTTAAGGTTACGGATGTGAGAGTGGAGCGGCTGCAGGAGATTACAGAAGACGGAGCGAAAGCAGAAGGAATCAACGATGAATGGGTTTGTAGCTGGTGGAGACCTACATACTATGATCCAGACAGCGGAAGATATCCTAGATACAGAGATACGTTTGCTTTTGATTTATGGGATTCAACAATCAAGAAATCCGATATTGACCGCTACGGATGGAATGCAAATCCGTGGGTGTGGGTTATCGAATTTGAGCGGTGCGAGAAGCCGGAAGGAGTGTGAGCAGATGGCTAAAGTAGTATTGGGTATGGATATGCCGGAATCATGCGATATGTGCGATTTTGTAGATGATATGCAACCGCCAAGATACGGAGAAAGAACATTGTATTGCAGCGCACCTGGAATTGGGGAAGACGTGACAGATTATGTTGCATGCAGACCAGATTGGTGTCCGCTCCGGGAACTACCGGAGAAGAAAGATAGAAATTCCCCAGAAAGGGTTGAGTACGGAAATTTCGGCAAGGGATATATAGCCGGTTTTAATGACTGTATTGACAAGATTTTAAAATAAATCGAAAGAGGGTGGAGCATATGGCGGATAAAGTCAAATGGCTTAATGAAAACTGCCACAAATGCGGAGGACAGATGAACAGTTGGGACAAACGTCTGACAAAAACTTTTAAAGTAAGGAATACCTGCGAGAAATGCGAAAGAAACTAAGGCATGCGAATTAATATACCACGGACTGATTTGTAAGCCATGACATGAGGGAGCTTTACCCGGCTCCCTTTAACCTTTGGAGGGAAAATGTATCAGGGAAGATATAATTGTGTTGTAAATGCAAAGTGTCCTTTTTTCAAAAGCGACAGCGTAAAGGGAATCCGTTGTGAAGGTATGCCAGGCACAAAGGGAATACGTGTTCTGTTTGATAGTGAAGAGGAAAAAAACAGATATGAAGAGGAATATTGTTTAAAATATCCAAACAGATGTAAGCACGCTGAAATGATGGAAAAAGAATATTAGAAGAGAGAGGAAAAATCATGAAGAAATTATTTGTAAGTGTACCAATGAAAGGCAGAACAGAGGAAGAAATCAAAGCAAGTATTCAGAAAATGAAAAAGATTGCAGAGATATACGAAGGAGAAGAACTGGAACTGGTTGACAGCTACATAGAAGATAATCCACCAAAGGATAATAATGAGGCTGTGTGGTATCTTGGAGAAAGTCTTAAGAAACTGGCACAGGCAGATGTATTTGTTGGTATCGATGATGTATGGAATTGGAGTGGATGTTATATCGAAAGTGAGGTAGCAGTCAGATATGAAATAAAAAGATATTCAATACCGGGACGGTACGTAATTGATAATTACAATGCGTTGGTAAATACAAATGAAACTTGTAAAAAAATGTAAACTGAACTTAAGGAGAAGAATGGAAGTAAAAGATTTATGGAAATTCAAAGATGGTGCAGCAGTATACGGCTACTGTGAATGTGGTAGAGAAGTACAGTACCAGAAAGATTATAAGTGTCCCTGCTGTAATGCAAAATTAAATTGGAATCTAAACAATAAAATAAGAGTTATATGAGTTTCAAGGGCAGCAGGATATGCTGCTCTTTTAAATTAGGGGAGAAATAAAAAATAAGTCTTAATACAATTAATTCAAAAAGGGTGGTGATTGTATAGAGACATATGAAAAAGCTGAACAGGACTACATAAAGGGCATGAAATACAAGGATATCGCAGAAAAATATAAGGTGTCACTTAATACAGTCAAGTCATGGAAACAGCGTTATGGATGGATAAAAGGTACGAAAAGCGACAATAGTAGAAACGCAAAAAAAGGTGTGCACACAAAACAGCAAAAAGTATGCACACAAAAAAATGGGATGCAGACATCTGTTTTAGAGACGGAATTTGACCTGTCAGAAAAGGAACAATTTTTCTGTATTTACTTTATGAAGAATCACAATGCGACAAGAGCCTATATGAAAGCATATCAGTGTGGTTATGAGAGTGCAGCAGTGTCGGCTCATAAATTGCTAAAAAAAGCTAAGATAAAAAATTATATAGCGGAACTTAGAAATCGCAAGATGAAAGAAATTGATCTGAGAGAAGAGGACCTTACCGAGAGATTAGTTGATATAGCCTTTTCGGATATTAATGATTTCACAGATGTAACAAATGGTGAAGTCGTTATGAAAGATGAATTTGATGGCAGTCTGGTCAGATCAATCAAAAACGGAAAATACGGCATTACATTTCAGTTGGAAGACAGGGTAAAGGCAATTCAGGAACTCCGAAAGAATTTCAAAAATGACATGGAGGAGCAGGAAGAACGTGCAGTGATAGAAATAAGTGAGGTGATGGAGGATGATCCTGTGGACACCACAGCCGAGACAGAAAGCATTTCAGAAACGTAAAGAGTATGAGGCTTTATATGGCGGTGCCGCAGGTGGGGGAAAATCAGATGCGCTGTTGACCGAAGCGTTAAGACAGGTGCATATAAAGAATTATAGAGGATTGCTATTTAGAGATACTGTGCCACAGCTTGAAGGACTCATATCAAGATCACAGGAATTGTATGGGACAGCTTTTCCACGAGCCAGATATAACAAGAATGAAAAGGTGTGGATGTTTCCGAGTGGTGCAAAAATATTTTTCGGATATATGCAAAGAGAAGATGATAAGTATAACTATCAGGGTAAAGCTTATGATTTTATAGGATTTGATGAGCTGACACATTTTACACTGACACAGTATGAGTATCTGAAATCGAGAAACAGACCAATGGGACCAGGAACCAGAGTATATATCAGAGCTACGGCAAATCCAGACGGAAAAGGTATGGGGTGGGTGAAAGCAAGATTTATAACACCGGCACCACCTGAAACAACCATGTGGGAAGTAAACAAAGTTACGGCACCCGATGGAAAAGTAATAGAGACAAAGCGTGACAGGGTATTTATACCATCAACGATATTTGATAATAAGGAACTTCTTAAGAATGATCCGGGATATCTGGCAACACTGGCAGCTTTGCCGGAAGCACAGAGAAATGCACTGCTTTATGGCTCATGGGATTCATTTACAGGTCAGGTATTTACGGAGTGGCGAAACGATCCTGAACATTATGATGATGGAAGGTTTACACATGTAATAAATCCATTTGTTATACCACCAGACTGGAGAATATACAGAGGGTTTGATTTTGGATATGCAAAACCTTTTTCGGTTGCGTGGTATGCAGTAGACCATTACGGAAAGATGTACAGAATTAAAGAGTATTATGGATGCACAGGTGTACCGAATCAGGGAATAGAACTTAATCCTTATGAGATTGCTGCAGAAATACATAAGCAGGAGACAGAAGACCCAATGTTAAAGGGGCGAAAGATAATAGGTATAGCAGATCCTTCCATATGGGATGAAAGCCGGGGAGAATCCATTGCAAGAATGATGGAGCGGTCACCGAATTTTATTCGCTGGTCACCGGGAGATAATACCCGATTACCCGGAAAAATGCAGTATCACTATAGATTTGCATTTGATGCGAACGGAGATTGTATGTTTCAGGTATTTAACACATGTAAAGAGTTTATAAGAACAATACCTATGCTGGTATACAGCCAGAAACATTGTGAGGATATAGATACGGACATGGAAGATCATATATATGATGAGTGCAGATATGTGATGATGGAAATGCCTATTGCACCGCGAGAAAATGTCTTAAAGAAAATAGATTTAGATGATCCACTTAACCAGAGAATAACAAAGAAAAATTATACTTACATCAATATTTAGGAGGAATAATGGCATATAAGAAAAATAGTCAGAATAAGAAAAACACTACGAAAAACGATCTGGCAAAGAAGAATACAAAGCAACAGTTAAACAGCCATAAGGAAGAACCAGAGAATAATTCGGATAAGAGTACAGAAAATCCAAAGGATAAACAAACTCCTGTGCAGACAGAACCATCAGAAAATGAAATAAAGCAGCAGGCAAGACAACAAGCATATATGGATTTTCAGAGACAGCAGCAGGAACAGGCACAGGCTATAGAACAAAAGAATAAAGAGATTGAGCATAAAGTAAATAATCAACAGCATGACACAGAGTTTTCAGAAGCTGCAGAGTCTAATGAAGGAGAGTCGTTGGCTGTTATAGGTGAAACAGAAGTAAGCGAGGCTTATAAGACATTGATTAAATATCGGCAGAGTAAGTCTGTTCTTGAAAATCGTATAGCGGAAAATGAAAAGTTCTGGAGAATGAACCATTGGGATGTTCTTGAAGCAGGAAAAGAAGATGATAAACGTATAAAGCCAAAGAGTGGTTGGCTGTTTAATACGATTATAAATAAACATGCTGATGCAATGGACAATTATCCTGATGCGAACATATTACCGAGAACTTTAGATGATGAGCCTACGGCAAAGACCTTAAGTCAGATAATCCCGGTCATACTTGAACAGAATGATTATGAACAGACATACTCTGATACAGAGTGGTACAAGGTAAAGAACGGAACCGGTGTACAGGGGGTATTCTGGAATAATGACAAACAAAATGGACTGGGGGATGTAGATATCAGAAAGATAGATATCATGAATCTGTATTGGAAACCGGGAATATCAGACATAGAAGACAGTCCGAATGTGTTCTACGTTGAGATGATGGACAATGACGAAGTAAAGCTTAGATATCCTGATATAAAGCCGGGCATATCTCCTCTGATACCGGGAGCATTATATGAGAATGAAAATACATATGACCAGTCGGAACAGACAGCAATTATTGACTGGTATTACAAGAAAAGGTCAGCGCAGGAGGATGAAGACGGAATACCTCATGTAAAAACGATACTGCATTACTGTAAGTTCTGTAATGGACAAGTTATATATGCTAGTGAGAATGATCCAAGATATGCAGACAGAGGCTGGTACGACCATGGTCAGTATCCATTTGTGTTTGATACTCTTTTCCCGGTAGAGCGCAGTATATGTGGAATGGGATATATAGATATTATAAAAGACAATCAGCTTTATATAGACAAATTGCGTCAGGCAATACTTGAAAATGCCGCAGCAGGTGCAAGACCAAGATATGCAGTAAATGATAATGGTGCTTTAAATGAGGATGATTTTTTAGATTTGTCTAAACCTCTTGTCCATTTTAGCGGAAATCTTGGGGAAAATGATTTCCGGCAGATTATAACACAGCCATTATCGAACATATATGAGACTGTATATACGAGTGAGATAAACCAGCTAAAAGATACATCCGGTAATACAGCGGCAAGTCAGGGACAGGCATCATCTGTTACAAGTGCTTCTGGAATAGCATCACTGCAGGAGGCAGCAGGAAAGCTGTCAAGAGATTCCAATACAGCAAGTTACAGGGCATACCGAAAGGTTGTGTATCTTGTCATAGAGTTGATAAGACAGTTCTATGATGAGCCGAGGGTTTTCAGAATAACAAACGAAAATGGACAGAATGATTATGTTACTTTTTCGAATGAGGGATTACAGCCACAGAGTCAGGGGCAGGCATTTGGAATAGACTTAGGAGAGCGTCTCCCGATAGTGGATATCGAAGTTAAGCCACAGAAGAGGAGCCAGTATTCTAAGGAAACACAGAATCAGACAGCACTCAATTTGTACGGACAGGGATTCTTTGCACCGGCAAATGCAGATGCGGCATTGTCCTGTCTTGAGATGATGGATTTTGATGAGATAGAAAAAATAAAAGACAGAATAAAAAATAACCAGACATTACTAAAGACTGTACAGCAGTTAGGACAGCTGATAATGCAGATCGCTCCTATATGTGATCAGAATATGGGTACAAACTATACTATGATGGCACAACAGATGTTAGCACCATATGGTGGTGGTGTACCAAGTCCGACAGGAAGTATACAGCAGATAGGTAATGGTTCGCTGTCAAAACAGGCGGCTAATGCTACACGGAATTCAACAGCACCAAAGTAAGGAGAATATATGACTACAATACTTGTGGATGAAAGAAAAGAAACCTTGAGAATGGAATTAAGCGGCCATGCCAATTATGGACAGATAGGGGCAGATGTAGTCTGTGCCGGAATATCAACACTTGTAGGGGCATGGATCCAGTATTGTTATGATAATGACGTTGAAATAATAAATGATGATATGTCAGATCCGGGATACGCAGACATTTATGTAAAAGATTATGGAAGGGAACGCAAGGCTTTTTCTGTGATTATAACAGGTTTAGAACTACTTGAAAAAACTTATCCTAAAAATGTTCACCTAATTAGGGGAGAAATAAAAAAAGATATTTTTTAGAATAAAAGTGTTAATAAAACTGACACTTCGGAAAGGACGATGGAAATGAAAAGATTTAAATTGAATATTCAGTTTTTTGGTGATGGTGCAGGTACAGGCGCAAGTGCAGGTGCCGGATCCGAAGGAAGCGGAGCTGAAACAGGCAGTATAGACCTCGCCAGTCAAGGGTCAGCCAATAATGGTGACAATGTGGATGTGACCGAACCACAAGGGGAAACCGCAAAGACCCCACAGCAGAGACAGGAAGATTTTGAAGCACTTATTAGGGGCGAATACAGAGAAGAGTTTCAGAAGAGGACGCAAAGAATCATAGATAAAAGGTTTAAGCAGCAGGGCGAGCTTGAGAATACCTTAAAATCACACGATGAATTGCTTACTGTGTTAGCCCAGAAATATGGTGTTGATTCACGGGATGCAAAGGCTATTATGGATGCAATCAATAAAGATGATTCATTCTATGAGCAGGAGGCTTTGGATAAGGGATTAAGTGTTAAACAGCTTAAAGAAATCAAACAGCTTGAGAGAGATAATGCTTCTCTGAGAAAGGCACAGGAAGAGGCAGAAAGTAAACGTCATACAGATCAGATATATTCGGAATGGCTAAATGAGTCAGAAGAATTAAAAAACAAGTATGGTCTGGATAGTTTTAACCTTGAGAGCGAGATACAGAATCCTGAGTTTATAAAACTGCTTGCAGGAGGAATAAGTCTTGAGAGTGCATATAAGGCCATTCACTTTGATGATATGGTTGGTGGTGCAATGGCACATACAGCTGCAACAGTCAAAGAGAAGATGGCAAATAATATTGCCTCAAGATCAGGCAGACCGGCAGAAAACGGAGTTTCTTCCCAGTCAACAAGCGACTTTAAAACAGATGTAAATAAGATGACAAAAGCCGACAGGGCAAAAATTATGAGAGAAGTACAGAAGGGGGCAAACGTAGTGTTATAACTCTTCTGAAAAGGAGGCTACATGAATAAGAATAAAAGATTGATTTTTAATATCCAGCATTTTGCGGATTTAAACACAAACGTAACAACGGATGCAGGATTATCAGCAGAGAATAAAACCTTTTATAATAAATCTCTGATAGATCTTGCTGAACCTAATCTGGTACATGATCAGTTTGCGGATAAGTATCCGATTCCCGCAAACAATGGTAAGAGTATTGAGTTTAGAAAATATGATTCATTGCCAAAGGCAGATAAACCTTTAACAGAGGGTGTTACACCAAAGGGTAATAAACTGAATGTATCAACTATTATTTCTACTGTATCCCAGTATGGTGATTATGTAACAATTTCTGATGTATTAAAGCTTACAGCGATAGATAACAATATCGTACAGGCATTACAGATTTTAGGAAGCCAGGCAGGTCGTACACTTGATTCTATTACAAGGGATGTACTGGCCGGAGGATCATCGGTTATTTATGTGGGCGGTCATACATCAAGAGCGGAATTAACAGATGAAGATACATTAAAACCTATCTATTTTATGCAGGCGGCTGCACAGTTACAGGCTATGAATGCGCCAATGATTGATGGAAGCTATGTAGCAATTATTCATCCATATACAGCATATGATCTTATGACAAGCAAAGAATGGATAGATGTACATAAATATGCTGATCCTGAAGCCATCTTTGAAGGAGAGATTGGTAAGATCGGTAATGTTCGATTCGTACAGAGTACCGAAGCCAAAATCTGGAAAGGTGACGATGATAATTGTCCGTCAGGGAAAGCGGTATTCTCAACACTTGTACTTGGAGCGAAGGCATACGGTACCACAGAGGTAGAAGGCGGCGGTCTTGAAACGATCGTTAAGCAGCTTGGATCAGGTGATGATCCATTGAACCAGAGAGCAACAGTAGGATGGAAAGCGATCAAAACTGCAGAAAGGCTTGTAGAGCAGTACATGATCCGTATTGAATCATTATCAAGCTACAGCGCAACAGTTGAAGCAAATTAAGGAGGAATAGCATGGCAGAAGAAGAAAAAGGAATTGTAAATGATACACAGTCTACAGCACCGGTAACAGATATGTCACCGGATGAGACTAAAACGGAGACAAAGAAGACAAACAGATCAGCTAAATCAGAAAAGAAGAAAGGCAAATATACAGAAGACAAGTACCTTATAAGACTTCCAGTAGAGAAAGATGGGGCTTCAGATGTGACAGTATCCATTAATGGTATGGTAAGCAAGATACAGCGAGGTGTGGAAGTAGAGGTTTCAGCGGCTGTATATGAAGTTCTTAAAAATCAGGAGAGAATGGATAATATAGCAGTTATGCGTCAGAGAGAACTTGCAAATGGTTAAATTTAACAAACGGAGGTCAGCGGTGTAATCCGTTGACCTTTTTTGATAACAGGAGGAAAAATGACTGTAAATGAAGTATTATGCGAGGTTGATGAACTAAAGCCCAGTAAGTTTGATGATGGGTTGATGATACAATGGCTTACCAGATTGGAAAAGAAAATATATGAGGAAATTATAAATACACATGAGCATGAGGATACAGAGGATGAAGAAAAATGGGATGTGCCTGAACAACTTGAGATGGACTATGAATTAGTGGTTCCCGATACTTATGCTGATTTATACAAATATTATGTGTTTTCAATGATAGACTTTGCAAATACAGAATTTGATCTGTATGGAAACAGCATGGCAATGTTTAACCAGTCATATCAGGAATTTTGCAATTATTATAACAGAACTCATAGGGTAAAGAGTAAGCCATTGATCGTATTGTAAGGAGGATTATGTATGTTACCACAGTTGAGTGCGAAATCAGATAATACAACAATGATCAATGCATTCTCAGGCTACAATCATAATTCTGTCATTCAGGAAGGACAGTTTTATGACATGAAGAACATGAGTTGTGATGAGTATCCTGTTCTTGTTCCAAGAAAACGCAGGGGAATTTACAGAAGAGGTGAACAGATGCAGGGAATGCTCGGAGGAGAGTATCTTACATTTGTTGACAATAATGTTTTGTACTTTAAGGATGAGGAAATTCTAAAGCTTAAAGATGGTGGGGAAAGACAGCTTGTTATGATGGGAGCACTGTTATGTGTGTTCCCGGATGGAGTGATTTATAATACACAGACTAATGAGATAACGTATATAGATAATTGTATTACGACCAAGGAGCCGCCAAGACTTACTTTGTGCAGGCTTGATGGTGTCAAGTTTGATGATAGCAATACTGTAACGTCAGATACAGAGCCAACGGATAAAAAGAAGTACTGGCTGGATACATCCCAGCAGTCGGTTGTATTAAAAATGTATTCAGCCAGCAGCAGTATGTGGGTATCAATACCTACAACATATGTCAAGGTAGAGGCAGAAGGAATAGGAAAAGGATTCAAGGCTAACGATGCGGCAACTTTTAGTGGTGTAGATAAAAATGAGAATGTATATAATAACTGGAATTTTAACCAATCAAATATTATATATGCTGCAGAGGATGATTATCTGATAATTATAGGGTTGATCAACCGTACCTTTATCAACAGCAGAAATATAACTGTAGAACGAAAGATGCCGGAGTTTGACTTTTGTACAGAATTAAATAACAGGATATGGGCGTGCAGTAGTAAAAAACATGAGGTGTATGCGTGCAAACAGGGAGATCCTACAAACTGGTACTGTTATGCAGGACTTGATAATGACAGTTACGCATCAACAATTGGTACAGAGGGAGAGTTTACAGGAATTGTGTCATACAATGATTCTATTTATTTCTTTAAAGAGAATGGGTACCACAGACTGTATGGAAACAGACCGGCAAATTATGAGATCACATGGAATGCCGGAAAAGGGGTACAAAAAGGATCAGGAAAGAGTATCGCCGTAGTAAATAACTGTCTGATATATAAAAGCATGGATTCAGTAGTTATGTATGATGGTTCGATAAATTCTATATCAAATTCACTTGGAACATTGAATTACTATGATGCAGTGGGAGGATATTACAGGAACAAATATTATCTGTCCATGCGCAATGAGAACTATGATTATGCAATGTATGTCTATGATACAGCCAAGAATATGTGGTCAAAAGAGGATGGCATAATTATGAAGTATATGTCGTATGGACGCAATTCACTTTTTATGTGTGACGATAATAATGTAATTTATCTTGTTACAGCTGAAGCTTTGTATATGCCATGGCATCCAATGTCTACAGAGATACCGGAAAAATATATGTATCCTGCAATAGATAATTATCCTGGATATATACCAGGTGGAGAAGAGGAAAAGGACTTTGAATGGAGTGCAATAACAGGAGAGATAGGTCTTGATACACCTTTTAAGAAATATATAAAAAAGTTATACATGAGAATGCAACTTGAAGAGAATGCAAAATTTATGGTTGAAATCCAGTACGACAGTACAGGAGACTGGGAGAAAGTAATAGATCTGTATTGTACAAGGAAAAAGAGTTACGAGATACCTATACCGGTAATACGGTGCGATCACATGACAATAAGGATATCAGGTTTCGGAAAAATGAAGCTGTATAGTATTGCAAAAGTAGTAGAGGAGGGGAGCGGTAAATGAGTAATAGATTTGAATTGCCATCAATTAATGTGGAGCAGAGAAGTAATGAACAGAATATGCAGTCAGTAAAATCGTATCTCACAGATTTTTCAACAAGAGTAGATTACTATTTAACTAATCTGGAAAATCAGTTAATGGAGCAGAATAAAAAGAAGGAGGACAGCTAATGGCATATACAGATCCGGGAGCATATTCAAGTAAATATCAGAAGTCATTGGAGAATGTACTTGACCAGATATCGAACAGGGAGAAGTTTTCCTATGATTTTAACGCAGATCCAATGTATCAGCAGTATAAGGACCAGTATACTGCATTGGGAAATCAGGCAGCAACGAATGCAGCCACAAATGCATCATCCCTTACAGGAGGATATGGAAACAGTTATGCGGTCACAGCCGGACAGCAGGCAAACCAACAGTATCTGACACAGTTAAATGGTGTTATTCCGGAATTATATCAGGCGGCACAGGCAAAATATAATGCAGATACAGAGAATCTTTATAATCAGTTTAATGCGTTTGGCACACAGGAAGACAGAGAGTACAACAAGTGGCAGACGGCAAATTCTAATTATCAGTGGCAGAAAGATTATGATCAGAACAAACTAGAATCAGATAGAAGCTATAAGCTTGATGTGGACAAATTCAATACGGAAAATAGTCAGTGGCAAAAAACCTTTGATCAGAACAAACTAGAATCAGATAGAAGCTATAAGCTTGATGTGGATAAATTCAATACGGAAAATGAGCAATGGCAGAAAACCTTTGATCAGAACAAACTAGAATCAGATAGGAATTATCAGCTTGATGTAAATAAATTCAATACAGATAACGAGCATTGGCAGAAAGAATATGATACAGGCAATTATCAGTGGCAGAAAGAGTATGAACAGGCATTAAAGGAATATCAGACAAGTACAGAACAGTGGCAGAAAACATTTGACCAAAACAAGTTAGAATCAGATAGAAACTATCAGCTTGATGTTGATCAGTTTGACTGGCAGAAATCGTATCAGCAGGCATTACTGGCAAAGTCCGGTAGCAGTGGCGGTGGCTCTGGCAGTAAATCGGGTAGTGATTCTTATAGTAATACTTCGTATGGTGGTGGATCAAATGATTATATCGCAGCAGGAGCAGCAGCTGTTGCCGCCGCAGCGTCTGCTACAAAAAGAGCAGGTGGATATTCTGCATATAGTAATCCGTCACAGGCAAAAAATAATAATCTGTCTAATTATTTTAAGGCAGCCAGCTTTGCTTATAACAATAACGGTGCCAAGGGAATTACATCATATCTGAGTTCTATGGTTAATCAGGGAAAGATATCTACAAGTGATGCAACTAAATTGAGAAATCAGATATTAGCAGGAAATTCAAGTTATAAAGCTATGTAGGAGGAAGATACAATGAACTATGCGATACAGGCGGCACAAAACTATAGTAAACGAAAGAATAGAAAAGACAATGACAGCACTCAAAAGGGTGCTGCCGTCTCAGAGCAGGAAAGGCAGGAGGCTGTTACAAGACTGCAGAATGGAGTTGAGCAAAGAACACAGATACTTCAACCAGCCACTAGATATGCTACAGCAAGACAGGTATATAGAAAAACTGGAGAAGAGCTTGCCAATTCACAGTATGATAATACATATAATGAGTTAAAGCTTTATATATCGGGAAAGAAGACCGATGATGAAATGAAAAGCAAATATGGATTTGATGATATTGATCTGAATTATTATAAAACAAACTGGGATCAAATAAGTGCTGACAGGAAAAAGAGCAAACTCACCCAAAAGGCATTAGATATGAGTGATGATGATTACAAAGAATTATCGCAAGCGTATAGTTATCAAAATCCAGATAATCCGGTTATAGGTGCTATTCAAAAATTGTTTAATAATGACCCTACTGCAAAAGTAAAGGATAAGCTAAACTTGGATGATGATGATATGGATTTTTATATGAATAACTGGAAATCTGTTGAAAATGCCCGCAAAAATAATGAGGAGCGTACTGCAAAGGATGAGTATGAGGAAAAGTGGAATTCCAAATCAGATGATATAAAGGACAAGATAAGGGCATATGAGAAAGAATCCGATAATATCGCAGAATATAATCAGACAGGTGTACAGCCGGGATATACATATAATAGTCCCTCAATAGGGGGGACTCCGGTAATAGCAGGAACGAATATAACTAAAAATGATAAAAAAGAAGAACTCAGACAACAGCTTTTAGATTCTGGACTTACCGAAGATGATCTGAAATACTATGATAAAAATTTCGGAACCATAGAAGATATGGAAAAGACAAATGCTGCAGTAGAACGGCAGGAAGAGGCACTGAAAAACTTACAGGAAACAGATAGAGAGCTGTTTGACGAATATGATAAAGCGCAGGCTCTTATGGAGACACCAAGTTTTGGAAGTAATGCCGGATATAATGTTCAGACAAGCTATGCTACAGAAAAAATAGCAAAGGCGAAGGAAAAGCTTGAAAAGGCAGGATGGGATACCCAGTCAAAAGAATTCCAACAGATGCTTGAATATGTATCCAGAGACAATAACAGGAAAGAAACTGAACAGTTACAGGATACAATAAAAAATGATTCTAAGACTCTGGGTGGAAGAATTGGATGGAATGCGGCTGATCTGATTACTCATCCGGTTTCAGGAATAGCAGCAGCTGTTGAAACAGTAAAGTCGAATTTTTACCAGGATAAGGATTTACCTGTAGATACTAATTCACCATACTATGCGGCAACTAATATAGGACAGACAACAGAGGACGAAACGACACAATACTTATACGATAAGTATGGAACAATAGCAGGACAAGCATATGGTGTAGGAATGAGTTCTGCAAAATCACTTGAATCTATGGCTATAGGAGGAGCAATGTCAAAAGCATTGGGACTTACAGGCAAATCTGCAGAAGTTGCAAGTGCGCTTGCTACAGATTCACAGTTTGGTCTAAGTTCTACGGCACAAGGAATTAAACAGGCTCAGGATAGCGGAATGGGAAGACAGCGCGCTGTTGAATATGGAATAGCACAGGGAATAGCAGAAGCCATGTTTGAACATTTGTCGGCTGAAAATGCCATTGGTATGTTTAGCAAAGCTTCAAAGGGGGAAGTAAAGAGCATAATAGGCGAAATGGCAAAGAGCTTTATGTACGAAGGTTCTGAGGAAGCATTTACTGATATTGCCAATTATATATCGGATCGCACTATTAATGGTGATTTTTCGGATTATGATTTAAAAATGAATGGATACATGAAAAGTGGATTGTCTGAAAATGAAGCAAGATTTAAAGTGCTTAATGGATACGCATCAGATGTAGCACAGGATTTTGCTGCAGGAGGTCTTTCAGGTGTTCTTATCGGCGGTGGAACTATGCTGGCCGGAAAGATAAATTACCGAAGTGCGGCAAAGGCTGCTGTGAGTAATGAGAATCTGACACAGACAATAGAGAAGACTGCATTGGAAATGCCGGAGGAGTCTACAGCAAGAAAGATAGTGGAAGCTAAACAGGCAGATAAACTATCAACAAAAGAGATGGCTAAAATTCTGGAATCGATGACGGAATATAGTAGTGATAATGATCTGCAGAATGTACTCGAACAGGAGTTTGTTAAAGCCGGAAATGATGCAAAGACTGCGAAAAAGAATGCGCAGCTGATATATGATATGGCAACAGAGAGTCCGGAAAGTGTTTCTGAGGAAGATAATGAGGAGAGATTATCGAAATTCTCACAAGACGATAGTCTCCCGGAAGTGTATGGAAGACTTTTACAGGGAAATATAGAAAAAGCACGTACAGTAACAGATGTACATGAGACTTTGTATAATACCCAGGCAGAGCAGGAAGTGCAAAGAACATTAAAAAATTTAGACAGAAAGAATGGATCCACTGTAGCAAGAGCTACTATAAATGATACTCCGGTTATAGTGGCAAAGGTAAAAGATACGAATAAAAGCACGGTCATGCTTAGCAATGGACAGAATGTGAGCCTTGAGAGTGTACATTTTGATAATGCCGATACACAGAAACTTTATAATGCAGCAGTAACATTTGATTCCCCTGAGGCGGCAAATGCATTTATAGAAGAATATAAGGGTGGAAGCATATCACAGTATGCTCTTTCCTCAATGCAGTTTTATAATCAGGGAAAGCTGGGGGCAACATCTTTTGATAAGCTTATTAATAATACAAAGAATGCTAATATTGTATCTGCTATAGATACCAGTTCTCTTAAAATGATGTATGAACTGGGGTTGAATGATGCAAAGGCTGAAAATATTGTAAGAAACAGTATGAGAAAAGAAGCAGTTGATGTTGATATGGCAAATGAAGCCAATGTATACGATGACAGACTGGAGCAAAGGGATGAAGGGCTGTATCGTCTTGCAGATGTTTTATCAAGAACTGACGGAGTATCAACTACCCTTACAGATAATACTATAGATAATAATGCAAGAGGACAATTCACTAAGGCTATGGGTATGGTTACAATAACTACAAACAGTAATAATCCGGTTGAGGCTATGCTTCATGAGCACATAGGAGAATTTACATCAAGCTATAATAAAGATGGATGGAATAAGGTTGTTGATGAAGTTATTGACTTTGTAAATAGCGAAGAGGGTATGCACTGGGTAAACCATAAGATTAACAACGTGTATAAGCAGGCATATAAGAAAATTGATAATAAGATTACAACACATGATGCGGCAGAAGAGTTTGTTAATGATGTAGTGGCAAAAATGTTTACAACAGAAGAAGGAATCACTCAGCTTGTAGATCATGCACAAAAGAATCTTTCGGCGAAGGATAAAAAAACATTTATTGAATCGGTAAAGGGTTTCTTTAATGATCTGATAGGAAAGATAAAAGATCTTATTAAGGATGCTGGAAGCAATATAGAAAGACAAAAGTTTCTGGAGTCGAAAGAGAGATGTGAACAGATAAGGGATAATGTGTTAAAGGCATGGGACACAGCAATTGAGAACAGACAGAGGCAGGTAGAAAGTGTTGATAGTAAAGAAAAGAATGGAAAATTGTCTAATAAATTCTTTTCTTTACAGTTTGATGAAGACGGAAGACAGTATATAAAAATTGACGAAGATATATTAAAAGGGGTAAACGATAAAGATGTAATTAAAACTGTAAGAAATTATATAAAAGAGAATTTCCCGGAAGGATTTGAAGTCGCCGGATATAACGTAAAAAATATTGGAAAAGGGAGAAAGGAGTTTACAAGTTCAAAGGATAGTAGATGGCTAAAAAATAATAAACCAATGTTATATTTGGATAAAATGCGGCTTGCAAGAAATATAGATGAAATAATATCAAATGTAAAAAACTATAAATATGAGCAGATATTTCATGAACGTAAAGACAATATTAAGGGATTTTTAAGAGGAAATATATTTGTTGAAGTAGGTTCAAGACGATATACAGCGGATGTGGTATTAGGAGATTCAGTAGAAAACGGACTAATAATGTATGATGTAGTTGACATGAAAGATGTTAATAAAAAAGAGACAGGTCTTAATCCGGCAGCCAACGATAGTGCTGTTGCTGTACCAGAGCCTCGACCTGTCTCTAAAATCAATGTAACATCTGAGCATAAAAATGTCAATACATCAAATGATAGGTATTCACTTAATCTGTCTGATAAAGGACAGAGGTATTCTGCAAATATTGATGAGTCTCTTTTCGAGGCTCTTGATGAGATATGGGCATTAGATGAACAGAAACAGGCGGCTGGAATAGTACAAAAGGGATTTGAGTCTCTTCAAAATGTACAGATAAACGATAAGATCATTAATAAGGTTGCAAAAAATATAATAAAGGAATATGGCAGTACATATGATGTTTCTGATCTGCAGCATAATCTGAAAAATATATTTGCGTATCTTAAAGATACACAGAATGTTTCATTTGAAGATATGACTAAGGTGATGCAGGAAGTGGCAAAGCCTGTACTTGAGCAAAGTACTCAGATAGATGAGTCACAGAAGCAGGATTATGAGGAATTTAAAGGGTATTTATCAAAGTACAAAATAAAACTGAATAAGAGTCAGAGAGAGGCTGTAGAGTATACATATGATAATTATAATGATTTTAGAAAATCAATGTTTGGAACACTTACATTGTCAAATAATGGAACATATCTGGACGACATATGGAGCGATATAGTGGAACATTCAGGATATAGATTATCATATGACACAAATGACAGCGATCAGATAATAGAGCTTGTCGATCTTATGGAGTCAATGAAACCACAAAGAGTTAACAAGTATGGAATGAATATAGATAATGCGGCATATGATGTGGCATTAGACATATACAGACAGTTTTTTGTGGAACAGGCAGCAGAGGAAGCAAACAGTAAGGTAAGTAGCAAAGTTGCAGAACTAAAAGAAAAACAGGAAGAGATACGAAAAAAATATGCGCGCAAGTATATGGAGGCTGTAAAGAAGGAAAGATTAAAGACAGAAGAAATGCAAAAGGTTTCTATTCTTCGTCTGCAGGATGAATTGTATCGTTTGGATGCTGGAGAGAGGGAAGCGATTAAAGAGAGTGATCTAATAAATGCAGCAGTGCTGAAAGCAGAAAAAGAAAAAGCACAGAATCAAATTAAGCGTATAAGAAATCAGAAGAATGAAAAAATAGCAGATATACGTGCCCGCAATTTTGCATCCAGAACGAATGCGGCAAGACAGCGCAAGGCTACATATCTTAAAGGACAGATAAAAAAGCGTATGAATGAGCTTAATTCAATGCTGACCCATCCAACAGAGGCAAAGCATATTCCGGTAGAAATGGTCAGAGGTGTTGTTGATGTATGTAAGGCAGTAAATCTTGATAACGGCAACAGCCAGTTGATGAAAGAAAAGATGGATAAGTTAAAAAAATATTATGATGCATATAAAAAAGATGAAAGTTTCTCTTTTGATTATGATGAAAATATTTCTGCAAAAATAGGAAGACTATCTGAAATATTTAACGGAAGGCATTATATGCAGCTTAATAATGATGAACTGCAGGAAGTATATAATATAGTATCAGCGGTAAAACAACAGATCAGCAATGCAAATAAGCTTATTGCCAATAAAAAAGTGCAGGAAGTACATGAGGCGGCAAAGATGGCAGTAAGCGAGTTAGAAGCTGGAAAGGGCATTAATAATAAAATACAGGAAATATCACATAAATATGCGACGCTGCATTTAAATGCAAGAAGGGAGTTCAGAAAACTGTCCGGATATGAAGATGATTCTGTGATGATGTCTATGTATAATCAGCTTGAAGATGGGCAGAAAAAACAACTTGAGGTAGAAAGACATGTATGTGAAGTATATGAAGATCTTATGGATGACAGAAAAAATATGAAAAAGCTTGTATCTACAAAGGATAGTGAACTGGTGGATGTAGGATTGAAGGATGAAGAGGGGAATCCTGTAAAAGTAACTAAAGCCATGAGATTATCTATTATTATGCATAGTTATAACAAATCGAATATGTACCATATATTAAATGATGGTTTTACAGTTCCTGATTTAAAGTTGTATGAAGCCGGTAAAATTGAAGAGGCATGGAAAAAGGCTAAGACATACAGATATCTGTCATATGATCTTGTATTAGATGCACTTAAGTCTGGAAATCATGAATTACTGGATAATGAGTCTGAGAAGTTTGAGAAGAGTATAAAGAATCTTGAAAAGGATCTGTCACAATTTGAAAAGGAATTTTTAAAAGCATCTAAGGAGATATTTCATAAGTATTTCGGAGATGAAATAAATAAGGTGTCACTTGCCACAAGAGGGTATGAAGTGGCAAGGGTCAAGAATTATTTTCCGATAAGAACAGATCAAAATTTTACAAAGACAGAATGGGGAAATCTTGTAAAAAATGGAACTGTAGAAGGAAGTGGATTTTTAAAAGAGCGTGTTAGGAGTAAAAATCCAATATTACTTGAAGATATTACACAGGTTCTTTCCAGACAGACTGCGTCAACAGCAAGATATGTAGCCTATGCAGTACCAATTCGAAACTGGAATATGCTTATGAATTCAACATTTCATGATAAAAATGGAAATCTCAAGAGTGTAAAGAACTCTTTAAGCAGACATTGGGGAAAGACTGATGTAAAATATCTGGAAAATATAATTGATGATTTACAGGGGGGAAGACATACAAGTTCTACGATAGCAGACAGATTGAGAAGTTCATTTGCAGGGTCAACATTGTCACGTAATATTGGTGTTGCAATGAAACAGGCTGCTTTATATCCAACAGCGGCAGCAGTAGTTGGATACAGACCGCTCATGATTGCAATGAAAGATATGGGAAAGGGATTTTTAACACAAAATGGAATTGAAGAACTTGAAAAAAGAAATCCATATTTGTGGAAGCGTACGGAAGACAGCAGCAGGAGCAGAGTGGCAGATGTTACAGAAAACAGCAGATTAAAAAGAAAAATTCAAGATAAGCTTGATTGGATAACCGCAATGGATGTCGGAACTGTTAGGACACTGGAGTATGCAGCTAAATATTATGTTGAAATACATAATAAGGAACTCGAAAAAGGATCAAAAGAATTTTGGGATAAGGTATCAGATGTATTTACAAAGATTGTCACAGAAACACAGCCTAATTATACAAAGCTTCATCAGGCAGATATAATAAGAAATCCTAATGCACTGAGTAAACAGCTGTTTATGTTTAAAACGCAGTCATTACAGAACTTTGGAATAATGTATGATGCATGTGGGGAGTATATTGCAAAACTGCAGAAATACAAGTTAAATAAAAATGCACAGACCAAGGCAGAACTAAAAAATGCTAAAGCAAATCTTGCGCATGCAATCAGTTCGCAGGTAGTTGCAGCAGCAGTTCTTAGTGGAATGACAATTCTGTCAAAAGTTTTCTATCATAAATTAGCGGCATTTAAAGATGATGATGGTGAATTTTCAAATGAGAAGATTGGAAAGTTTTTTATTGCAGGAATGATAGATACATTTGCAGGATGCCTGCTTATGGGACAGGAAATATATGAGGAAATATCTGCAATTATTATGGGAGACAAGTATTATGGTATGCAGGTACCTATAGTGGAACTTGTAAATAATACAGCTAATGATATTTTGAAGATTCAAAAAGCGGCAGAAAATCTTAAAAATGCAAAGACTGATGAGCAACATGATGAAGCAGCATATAATCTTAAGAAGTATTTGGTAAAATTAGTTGAGTCATTATGTCAGTTTACAGGAAATCCAGTTCAAAATGATCATAATTTATTGAACGGAATATATAAGTGGTATGGTGATACAGACGCAGATATAATATATGGATCAGCAGATATAAAGAGCCAGTATGACCGGATTGCTGATGCATATCTTAATGGAGATATGAAGGAATTTGATAGACTTCTGGAACAGCAGGAAAGTATATTGCAGAATCCGGATAATGCTATTAATGGTGTAACAAAGAAGATGAAGGAAAGATATAGTGCCGGTGAGTTATCAGAAGAGGAATTTAAGGATTATCTCGTAAATGGAGCGGGAAAGGATGATACAAAGGCACAGAAAACAATATCAGATATTGAATGGAAAGAAGAGCGCGGCGATGATACCCAGAAAATGGATGTATTGGTGGAGTCTTATTTCAGTGATAAGAGTGAATACAAAAAGGTTCGTAACGATATCGGAAGCTATATGGAAGACGATACAATAAATAGCCAGATGAGTAAAAAAGTTAAAGAATGGTATCTGTCAGGAAAAATATCTGCAAAACAGGCAAAAAGTTTTCTTAAGGATATTAAAGAAATGAGTGATGTAGATAGTAATGATAAGCTGGATGAATGGAAGTATTCACAGACGAAAGAAGGAAAGTCAGGCAGAGCATATTCAAAATACAATGCATTGCAGGACTCAATAAGTAAGTCAATAAAAAATCCGGCAGCAGGCAGGAAGGATATTCTTAATCAGATAGACGCTCTTAGAAATAAAGGGATAGAGGATAAAAAGATAAAGAGTGCAATCACGAGTGATTTTAAGGATGTGTATTTGTCTTCAAAAAATAAAGCAGATATACAGAATGTACTTTTGACAGCATATATGTATTTAGGAGACAGCCAGAGTGAAGCTATGAAGAAAATTCAGAACTGGGAGAAGAAAGCCGCAGAAAAAAGTAAATAGTTATGAATAAGTAGGGGAGAAATCCCCTGCTTATTTTTTTACAATGTGAGTGAAAGGAGGGAGAGAATGCAGAACAATGTTGTTGAAAATATAAGGCTTGATGTTAACCGGGTAAAAAATAAGGCGGCAATATATGTAAGGATGGGAGATACCCTTACCAGAACACTACATTTTACGATTGCAAATAATGGAACACTGTATGATTTAAAGAATCTTATTTTTGCAGAGATATTAATAAAGCGGCCGGATGGGAGTGAGGCGGATAATGAGTTAGTGATGTATAGTAATGAACTGCATTATACATTACGAACCGGAGATACATCTGTTCTGGGAGAGAGCGTGTGTCAGATAAAGCTTACGTTTGAAGATGGTGCGATCGTAATAAGCCCGGAGTTCAGTCTGTATGTAAGTAAAAGTGTTGTGGATCAGAACAGCATTAAAACAGAAAATTCATATAGTGCACTGGGGCAGGTACTTGCAAGTGCGAAGGAATATGCGCAGACTGCACAGGATGCAAGTCAGCTGTCAGAGAATATAGAACAGAGGATAGAACTTACAAAAGAAAATATAGAACAGATGGAAAGTGAAATATCACAGTCAAAAAATGAAACTTTAAATGCAGCAGAGAAGTGTAAGAATAATGCTGAAAGCGTGCAGGAAAATAGAAATTTTGTTGAAGGCTGCGCCAGCACCATCGAAGAGTATAAGACAGCTATAGAAAATTCTTTGCTATCAGCAGAAGAAAATAATAAGAAGACAGCAGAGAGTGTTGAGAAAGTATCGGATCTGTGCGCAGAGGCATCTGGTCTTGTGGAAAAAGCCAATACAACAGCAGATAATGTAAAACAATTAGAGGAGTCTGCTAAAAATGCATCAATGGCAGCTTCAGATGCGCAGCTTAGTGCGAAAGATTCGCAGGAAAAGGCAGCAGAATCAGAAGTGAATGCAAAAGAATCCCAAAAAAGTGCAAAAGAATCAGAGCAGATTGCAACTGAGTGCAGAGAGCAGATACTTGAAAAGGTTGGTGAAGCTGAAAAAAATTTGAGTGATACATCTGATCTTATGGGAAAAGTTGAGAGCAATAGTGCCATAGCAAAGAATTCGGCAGATATATCAACTAAGGCATCTAAAGCAGCAGAGGCATATGCAAAATATGCAAAGGAAATGTCAGAAAGTGCAAATGATTCTAAACTTGCGGCGGCTCAATCAGAAGAGAAAGTCAAAGAATCAGAAAATGCGGTTAGAGAATTACATGAGCGTGTAACAGAATCCCAACAGTCAGTACTTGAGTACAAAGATCAGGTTTTTGAAAAGATTGATGCTGCAGAAAAGAATTTAAATAGTACAGAAATTCTTATGGAAAAGGTTAAGAATGAAAGTGATATTGCGGTAAGCGCAGAACAAAATTCAAAGCAGTCAGAACTTAATGCACAAAAGTCGGCAGAAAGTTGTAGTAATGATGTTTTGTCAGCAAAGCAAAGTGCAGAGAGTTCAAAAGAAAATGCCATGTTTGCAAAAAGTTATGCAGTAGGTGAAACCGAGACAAGAGAAAACGAAAATACCGACAATGCAAAATACTATTATGAAAAGGTTAAGCAGTTATCTGATGGTCTTGCCGGTTCTTTACTTCCGATGGGAACAATTGCATTTGAAAAACTTGCAAATGTAGAAAAAAAGTCCGGTTATATGTATAACATTTCAAATGAATTTGATACAGATGAGACTTTTAAAGAGGGATCATCTGTACATTATCCGGCGGGTACAAATGTTTATTATACACATGATGGATACTGGGATTGTCTGGCAGGACAGAATGTAACAGGTATCCGGGGAGAGATGGAAGATGATTTTCAGCAGGGAAATGTGGTCATAACCAAAAAGTCACTTGGATTGGATAGAGTTGAAAATAAACCTATTTCTGAACAGATTCCGGATATTACAGAATTTAGTGAGAGAAGTGAAATCACAAAGGGCGACAGCATAGATGTAATTATCGGAAAAATAGTAAAGCTGTTTAATGACTTAAAAGCGGTGGCCTTTAGTGCAAATTATAAAGATTTGTATGACACACCGACGATTCCGGGTAAGCTTAGTGAATTGGAAAATGATAGTGGATACCAGAAAACGGATACGTGGAAACAGAATACATCATCAAGCGAAGGATATGTTTCAAGTGGAAAAGGACAGGCCAATAAAGTTTGGAAGACAGATGACAAGGGCAATCCGGGCTGGCGGGAGGATGAGGATACACAATATACCAATATGGATCTGGGACAGGGGTATCTGGTGTGCGGTACAACCGGAACAGACAAAGAGATAATAAATGATGATTTCAAACTTTCCAGTAATGGTATCTGTGTTATCAGATTTGAGGAAGATGTTCCGACAAATGCAACACTTAATATAAATGGTTCTGGTGCGAAACCGATTTATGCTCAATCAGAATTTATCACAGATGGACTTATTATGGCGGGAGATACAGCATTATTTATTTATGATGGATCCTATTATAGATTGATAGCGGTGGATAGTATGGTGGCAGCAGTACAGACCATAGGATATCCGGTTAAAAGATAAGGAGGTACGAAAATGAGTTATGAACTGACAAATTTTGAGGATTGGCCATCTAAGAAGACACCTGTAAATGCAGAGACTCTTAATAAAATGGACAAGCAGATAAAGAAATCTGCGGACGATATCGGAGAGATAACAAAGTTAGCGGATTTAGGAGATAATCTTTCAGACATTGTGGATGCTGTATATAAGAAATTAAACAGAGTACAGTCGCACGTAGGTATGATTGTTCAATCAACCACGTTAGATACGGAAGCAAAAGTTAAAAATATATATGGTGGCTCAAAATGGGTAAAGATTGAGGGCAGAATGTTGCTTGGGGCAAACGCAAGCCATGAGGTAAACAGTACTGGTGGAGAGGAAAAACATACGTTATCTACAGCAGAACTTCCGGCACACTCCCATAAATTTAGTGGCAGTTCTAATACTGGAAGCAACGGAAGCCATAACCATACTGTTTCAATAGATACACAAACTTCTGATGGAGGATGGCATTCACATGGAGTGTTACTTTCAGGCAATACTGATAGCGGCGGAGAACATTCACACGGATTTGACAGGTGTGCGGGAAGTGGAACAAATACATTCAATTATGCCGGTGGTTCAATCAGTGCGATTGCATTAAATAAAACGTATCATCAGAGTACATATAGTGCAGGAGCACATAAACATTCTTTTTCCGTAGAAGGTGATACGAGTGGAGCTGGAACCCATAAACATAGTGTCAGTGTTAAGGGCAATACAGGAAGTAACGGAGCACATACGCATACAGTATCTATAAGTGGAACCACAGGAAATTCAGGCGGCGGCGGTGCTCATAACAATATGCCGCCATACAAAGCAGTATATATATGGGAAAGGACGGCATAGAGTGGGAGAATTTTTGATGAAGACGTATAGTATTGTACTTCCTACGATATTGGGATATATAGTCTGGCTGTTAAAGAAACAAAAAAGTGACAGGGATGCAAACAGTAAAGGGACAATGCTCCTGCTGAGAGTTAAACTCATAGAATATCATGATAAGTATATGGCTCTAGGGGAAATTCCTTCATATGCTTATCAAAATTATTGTGAAATGTATGATGCTTATCATGCATTGGGAGGAAATGGCACAGTAACTAAAATGAAAAATGAGATAGAAGAACTCCATTTGGAGAAGAAGAGAGGAAAATAAAATGAAAAATTGTGTATTAAAACCAAGTGTGGATACAAAGAAATGGTTTAAGGCGGCCGGAATTAGGGCAATTAAAACAATGGCACAGGTAGCCGGATCAATGCTTGTGATAGGCGCATTTAGTGACACAGCATGGTCTATTATGGTACAGACAACGCTTGTAGCGGGTCTTGCATCTATACTTACATCAATAGCAGGTTTACCAGAAGTAGAAAGCGAGGATTAATATGATTATCAATGTACACGGAGGACACAACCCTGCAGGAAAAACAGCCTGTGGGGCTGTAGGATTACTTGACGAATCAAGGGAAGACAGAATAGTAAAGGACATCGTTATCGAACGACTTAGAGATCTTGGTCATACAGTCTATGACTGCACGGTGGACAATGGAACATCACAGAACGATGTTCTTAAAAAGATTGTTGCAAAGTGCAATGCACACGATGTAGACCTTGACGTGTCAATCCATTTCAATTCTGGCCGGAATGATTATGGCGGCGATGGAAAGGCAGGCGGCACAGAAGTATGGCTCTACAGCCAAAACAGTAAAGCAAAATCATACGCACAACGGACAGTAGATGCAATAGCAAATCTTGGCTTTACAAACAGAGGATTAAAATATAGCACAGGTCTGTATTTCCTCCGGAAAGCAAATGCCCCTGCAATGCTTGTGGAATGTTGTTTTGTTGATGATAAGGACGATCAGAAAATATATAATGCCGAGAAAATGGCAAATGCGATTGTAAAAGGAATAACAGGACTGGAGGTAGGAAGTGTGAGCGGATTATCAGATGTACAGAATAAGGATGGTAACTGGTATTATTACAGAAATGGTAAGATCGATACCGGATACACCGGACTTGCCAAGAATAAAAACGGCTGGTTTTATGTGAGAAATGGTAAAGTAGATTTCAGCCGCACCGGCTTGGAGAAAAATCAGTACGGCTGGTTTTATGTAAAGAATGGAAAAGTAGATTTTGAACATACCGGCCTTGAAAAGAATGATCAGGGCTGGTGGTATGTTGAAAAAGGCACGATCACGTTCAAATATAATGGACTTGTATCAAACGACCAGGGAATATGGTACGTCAGAAATTCAAAGGTTGATTTTGGTTACAATGGCAGTTATGATGTAAAAATAAAAAGCGGTAAAGTGATATAAAATACCCTGCTTAAAAGCTTAAATGTACCCATAAAATTAATCAGTACGCACTTACACAATGGTTGACACAATGGGGGTCCAAGAATCTTGGAGATCAGGGTTACAGTCCTATCGAAATTTTAAGACACTTCTACGGGAGCAATATGTATATAAATGTAGCGGAGGGCATATCGGGAATTCCGGCATCGTGGCCAGGATATGATCTTACAGTAGGATCACGCGGAAATAAAGTATACCAGATGCAGCAGCAGCTGGCACGTATAGCAAAATCATATCCGGCAATTCCAGCAATCGTACCGGATGGGATATACGGAAATAAAACGAGGGAAGCTGTTGAAAAATTTCAATCAGTTTTTGGTCTTCCGGTTACGGGAATTGTGGATTATAATACATGGTATGAAATATCAAATATTTATGTGGCAGTCACAAGGATTGCTGAGCTTATGTAAAAGGAATAGAAAATGAAAAACTATCTGATAAAAATACAATATGACGGCACACGTTACAAGGGCTGGCAGGTACAAAAAAGTACGAAGGATACAATACAGGGAAAAATAGAACACGTACTGTCTACGCTTTGCAATGCACCGGTCGAAGTCATAGGTTCCGGAAGGACTGACGCCGGAGTGCATGCGAGGGGACAGTGTGCAAATTTTCACATAGATGAGAAGTATACAAAAGAAGAAATATTTACATGGCTTAATAAGCATCTGCCATCTGATATAGCAGTAACTTCCATAGAGGAGGTTAAGCCTCGCTTTCACTGCCGGTATAATGCCATCTCAAAAACCTATGTATACACAATTCATACTGGCATAGTACCTGATGTCTTCAGGCATAGATATATGTATGAATATGACGGAAAACTTGACACAGCAAAAATGCAGGAGGCTGCAAAACATCTTGAAGGTACGCATGATTTTAAGTCGTTCTGTGGCAATAAAAAAATGAAAAAATCTACAGTGAGGACTGTTTATTCAATAGATGTACAAAAGCAGTCTGATAATATTGTGATCACTTATACAGGAGATGGATTTCTCCAAAACATGATAAGGATAATTACGGGAACACTCATCGAAATCGGTGATGGAAGAAGACAACCCGGATCAATAGAAAAAATACTTGAATCAAAGAATAGAGAAAATGCAGGATACACAGCACCGGCATGTGGACTTACATTGGAAAAGGTTGAATATGGAAAAATGGATGGTAATGGCCAAGAGGGCTGATTTTATAGAAATAGGAAAAAAATTCGGGATAGATAAGGTTACAGCCAGAATAATAAGAAATCGTGATGTTATCGGTGATAATGATATAAATATGTATATAAACGGAGGCATTGACGATCTGTATGATCCAAAACTTTTGAAAGATTCAGACAAACTGATAGATATATTGACTGAAAAGATAAAACAGAAAAAAAAGATACGGATCATCGGGGATTATGATATAGATGGTGTTATGTCTACATATATTCTGCTAAAAGCATTAAAACGTGCCGGGGCAGATGTAAGCTGCATGATTCCGGATCGTATAAAGGATGGATATGGGCTTAATGTAGAACTGATAAATAAGGCATATGACGATAAAATAGACACTATAATAACATGTGATAATGGGATAGCTGCGATCGATGAGATAGCACATGCAAAAGACCTTGGGATGACTATGCTTGTTACAGATCATCATGCGGTTCCATATAACGAAGAAAGTGGAGAGAGGATATATATAAAAAGCAGGGCGGATGCGATCGTGAATCCACATCAGGCGGATTGTGATTATCCATATAAGGAGTTGTGTGGAGCAGCAGTAGCATGGAAGGTCGTAATACTTTTATATGAAAGACTTGGAATAAGCAATGAGGAGGCTTTTGAATTTATAGAAAATGCTGCCTTTGCGACAGTAGGGGATGTGATGCCGCTGACTGGTGAAAACCGTATTATTGTAAAAGAAGGGCTAAAACGTATACATCATACAAAAAATATCGGAATGAAAGCACTTATATTACAATGCGGATTGGAACCTGAAAACGTGGAGTCATATCATTTTGGTTTTGTGCTTGGACCATGTATAAATGCAACAGGACGCCTTGACACGGCAAGGCGTGCACTTAAACTTTTATGTAGCGGATCAGAAGGGGAGGCAGCGCTTATTGCAAGCGGACTTGTAGCATTAAATGACGAGAGAAAAGAGATGACAAGGCAGGGCTTTGAACTTGCAATATCAACTATAGAAGAAAACGGATATTCAGACGATAAGGTACTTGTTATCTATCTGCCGGATGTGCATGAAAGCATAGCGGGGATAATAGCTGGAAGAATCAGGGAAAAATATAACCGGCCGGTATTTGTGCTTACAAAAGGCGAGGATGGGGTAAAAGGATCCGGGCGGTCAATAGAATGTTATTCCATGTACGAAAAAATGTGTGAATGTAAAGATCTTTTTAGCAAATTTGGAGGGCATCCGATGGCAGCAGGTCTTTCACTTCCAGAAGAAAATGTAGAAGAATTCAGGATCAGGATTAATGATAATTCAGGATTAAGTGACGAAGATCTGGTGCGTAAAATAATGATAGATGTTCCGATGCCGGTTGATTATGTAACGATGGAACTCATAAATGAATTTTCGATACTGGAGCCGTATGGAAAGGATAATAGTAAACCGGTGTTTGCTGACAGAAATCTTTCGGTATCAAGAATGTGGATTCTCGGAAAGAACCGGAACGTATTAAAACTATCTTTAAAGAGCAGTCAGGATCTGGTTTATCAGGCAATATATTTCGGTGACGTAGAAACATTTATAAAATACATGCAGGAAAACTATGGCGAAAGTATGGTAAAAAATGCATTTGAAGGAAAAACAAATAATATTGTACTTTCAATAGTGTATTCACCAAAGATAAATATATTTAGGGAAACTGTCAGCTTACAGTTTGAAATTCTATATTACAAGTGATAGAATAAACGTATCACTTTAAAGAATGTACTCTCGGAATCTTCTTTAAACGAATAATTCTGGCTATATTTCCGATATACTGCTTCCATTTTCTCGTCGTACACACCGTGTACGCACTGCGAAAATGTCATTGTATATCAAAAATCTATCTCAGAATTCTTCATTTAGAAGGTTCCGAGAGTACATAAGACTGATAAGGAGAAGATTTTGTGTTTGGTAATAAGAATCGTATAATTCAGGAAGAAATATCTGAAATGAAAGAAAAGCTTGTGAGAAATGAAAAGTATTTCCAAAAAGCAGGCGAAAAAAAAGATGTAATAGAGGCAGATTATCATGAAATATCTGAATCCAGAAAAATAGTCAGTACGTCGCTGGATCAGATCCATAATAATGCCGGAAAAATAACTGAATTCTCACAGGATAGCCTTAGAGAAATCGCTCAATTAGGAGAATCAATAGAAGAGATTGGAAAACAGGCGGCAGATAATATCGATAATCTGCATAATGCTTCTGAGGCAGTGGCAAAACAGTACGAAGCTACATGTAGTCTGGTTGAAGACAATAAGCATTTTACTTCTCCTTCTAAGTACCTTACAGAAGTTCCGGGCAGATTTAAGGAGCATAACAGAAACTATATTATGCTTGCACAAAAAATGACAGAATACAGCAAGCAGATGAGTGTTTTAGCACTTAATGCCGCAATAGAGGCAGGACGTTTAGGGGATAACGGCAAGCTTTTTGTGAATGCGGCAGAGGATGTAAGGGTAGCTTCAAATGAATATATAGATGTGATAGAACAGCTAAAGAAAGAAGTAGAGGCTTCAAATGCACAGATAGATGAACTTCAGGAACAGGTATCGAAGCTTGTTTCACTTCTTAAAGAAAATAATGTTGCCACAACAAAGCTTATGAAGCAGGGAATGAACCTGAATAAGGAATTCTCAAAATGCGATGTGATCTCGCCGGAGATGTTTGAAGGTTATAAACAGCAGCTTATCACATTAAAAAATGCGCAGGAAGAGATTGGCAAATATGAGGAGAGAAACAGGCTTACTATAGATGATATAAGGTCAGAAATAGAAACGCAGAATGACAGTTCGGCTGAGATAAAAGACGCACTTGAGTCAATATATAACCATATTAACTAAAGTAATAGATAAGAGGCAGATAAGAGGTACATATGAGGAGAGAAGAATTTACTTTTAAATCAAAGGATGGAACATCAGATATCCATGCTGTAAAATGGATACCGGATAATGGAAACTATAAAGCTGTGTTTCAGATTGCACACGGAATGATAGAATATATAGAACGATATGAGCCATTCGCAGAGTTTATGACAGAGCATGGATTTATGGTTGTCGGACATGATCATATAGGTCATGGACATTCCGTAAAAAGCGACAATGATTATGGTTATTTTCCAAAGGATGATCCAAGTGGAGTGCTTGTATCTGATATGCATACACTAAGAACTATAATACAGAAAGAGAATCCTGATATGCCATATTTTATGTTTGGGCACAGTATGGGATCATATATGCTCCGCAAGTATTTGTCTATATATGGAAATGGTTTATCAGGTGCGCTGATATGCGGAACCGGATATGTGCCGGCACGTACAACAGGATTCGGGTTATTTCTCACAGGGCTTGCAGCAAAAATCCATGGTGGACATTACAGAAGCCAGACAATCACAAATATGACTTACAATAGATCATACAGAAAGTTTGATATGACTGGAAAGGATTCAAAAAACAGTTGGCTCACACGAGATTCTGAAATAGTTGAGAACAATTGTAAAAATCCTATGTGTGCTTATATTTTTACGATGAACGGATACCGTGGACTTATGGAAGCTGTCAGGTATGACTGCAGGCAGGAAAATGTGGACAAAGTTCCGGACGATATTCCATTGTATATAATATCAGGTGATGATGATCCAGTCGGTGATCTGGGATCTGGAGTGAGAAAGGTTTATGAAATGTTCCTAAAGTCAGGAAAAAAGGATGTAGAATGCAAACTTTACAAGGGTTTTAGACATGAGATATTAAATGAAATAGGTAAAGAACAGGTTTATAATGATATATTGGCATGGACAACAAAACATATGTAATAAAAAACTTCCGCAGGTTTATACCTGTGGAAGTCTTTTTTTGTCTTTTAAGTGTCCGGCAGAACTCTGAGGGAGTTTTGACCAGTTTCTTACATAAACGAGATTATACATGACAAAAGCAAGTATGAATGCCGTAGATACATCAAACACAGAATGCTGTTTGATAAACATTGTTGCCATTATAATGCTGGTACATAATATAAAAGATAGGATGCGGACTGTTTTCTTATCCTTAAGCTCCTCGCTTTTCATAACCGCAAAATGTATACCGAGTGAATTATAAACATGTATGCTCGGAAACAGGTTTGTCGGTGTATCAGTAGAATACAGCCATTCACAAAGTGTAGTACATAGATTATGGTGGCTGAAATAATATGGACGTAAATATTGTCCGTTTGGATAAAGAGTCGATACGATAAGAAAAATTGTCATGCCTGTAAAAAGGAAACCACATAACCTGTAAAAATCGTTTTTGTTATGTAATGCTGTGTATGTGATTCCCCATGCGACATATCCAAACCACATAATATATGGAATTACGAAATACTCACAGAATGGTATGTAATCATCGATCGGTACATGAATGACGTGGAAATGTGTAGTGACCATCTTCTCAAGATAATTAAACCAGACGAGATATATCGCAAAATATGAAAGAATCCAGATATGTCTGTATTGTTTAAAAAAATTAGTTATAAAATCCTTCAATTTTCTCATTTATTTCACCTATGCTGTAAAACTTATAAATTATCCGTTCAGAATTATATCACTGAAAAATATCACAAACAATATACTTAGATAATAGTTAATAAATTTTATGAAAAAATTAAGATTTAATACCTTCAGATAATAATATTTTGTATATTTTTATCATAAAAAAAATCACTTGATCTTCAAACATTCTATTGCGTCAGGAAAACATCCGGGATACATAAGCACTCATCCCAGAGGGCTCTATCAACCTTTTACGTTTGGAAAGTTATATAAAATAAGACAAAAAGGTTACGGAAATATTACAGTTTAGGAAATTATTTGACAGTAAAAATTTTAAACGTATAATAAATAAGAACGTTTTGGAAAGAGAGGTCTTATTTTGAAGAAAGGCACACAGGATAAAAAAATAAAAAAAATTCTTATTATTGCAGGAATTGCAGCCGGAATTCTTTTAACAGCATATATAGGCATTTCTATATATTTTATGAGCCACTTCTGTTTCAGAACTAAGCTCAACGGAACTGGTGTATCAGGATATTCCGCAGATAAAGTCTTAAGAGATTGGCAGGATGAAATTAAGAATTATAAGCTGGAGATCACAGAGAGGGACGGAACAGTTGACGAATTAAAAGGAGATGACATCGGTCTTGAGCTTCAATGGGATGATACAGTAAAAAATCTAATAAAAAAACAGAATGGTTTTACATGGATCAACAGATTATTTGATCCGGATAATATAACAAGTTATGCGATAGTTACGTTTGACAAAACAAAATTTGACGCAGCAGTAAAAGAGCTTAACTGTATGAGTGATAAAATGCAGGTCATGCCTGTGGATGCGACAGCATCGGAGTATGATAAGGATGATGGATTTACGGTTGTTGAGGCTGTTGATGGAACGGCAATAGATCCAGACAGTTTTATAAAAGGTATTGAGGACTGCATTTACGGCCTTAAGGAAAATTATGACATATCAAAGGATGGTGGATATATACAGCCACAGATCAAGGGCGATAATGACGGACTTAAGAGTGCAGTTGATAAAATGAACGAGTATGCAAAGTCTGTTATCACATATCAGATAGGTGATGATACGGATGTATTGGACGCAGGTACTTTTGGTGAGTGGCTCGAAATCCAGGATGATATGTCAGTTACGATAGACGCAGATAAAATACTTGCTTATGTAAAAGGACTTGAGAAAAAATACAATACATTTGGCAGGGCTGAAAAGCTTGCAACTTCATATGGACAGACTGTTACAATAGACAATAATCATTACGGCTGGAAAATTGATGAGGATGCAGAGGCAGAGCAGATAAAAAATGATATTGAAGGAGGAGAGCCTGTAACAAGAGATCTAAATTATAAATACACAGCAAACAGCCACACAGGAAACGATTATGGAAATTCCTATGTCGAGATAAATCTTACAGCACAGCATTTATTTGTGTATAAAGATGGTTCACTTGTTGTTGAATCAGACTTTGTATCAGGCAATACTTCAAAAGGAAACGGAACACCAACAGGAGTGTTCGGTCTTACATACAAACAAAAAGACGCTACGTTAAATGGGGAGAACTATTCAACTCCTGTGTCATTCTGGATGCCGTTTAACGGCAATGTCGGTATGCACGATGCTACATGGCGCAGTACGTTCGGCGGAGTTATATATAAATCAAGAGGTTCACATGGATGTGTAAATCTTCCATACAGTGTTGCTGAAACAATTTATAATACGGTTGAGAAAAATTATCCGATACTTGTGTATGAACTTCCGGGAACTGAAAATACAGCAGCGGCAGATAAAGATGCAGCAGGCACAGTAATAAGTGCGATCGATGAAATTGGGGAAGTTACGCTGGAATCAGCGGATGCTATATCATCAGCAAGAAGCCAGTATGACAGTCTTTCAGATACAGCAAAATCATACGTATCTAATTATCAGGCACTTGTCGATGCGGAAACTTATTATGCACAGTTACAGGAGCAGGCGCAGCAGGAAGCTGTGCAGCAGCCCGAGGCAGACCAGCAGGAGGTGCAGCCTTCAGCAGATCCACAGGCACCGCAGACAGATGAGGAGCAGCCGGCAGCAGATGCAGGTACACAATAAAATAATAATTGATAAAAAAGATGCAGCTAAAACAATAGCTGCATCTTCTGCTTTTTATGATTCCAAAAGGATACAGATATCCCATGGCTTTAAGGAGATAGTCTGACCGACAGAGATGATGGTATCATCTGTAAGACTCTTATAGCTAGCTGTATTACATGTTACATTCTGCGTATCATTGCTGTAATTTAAAAGAAAAGAGACATTGCAGCCATCATTATTGATGCCGCGTTTTACAACTACAGGATATGCAGCATGAAATTCTTTGTCAAATCCATCCGTCTTGAAGAAATATTTAAATATTTCAAGGAGAGTATCTTCTCCAAAATAAGTTCCAAGATACATAGCACGTCCTTTGCCATATGAATTCTCTGTAACAGCGGCGGCATTCCAGACTTTATGTTCGTAGGTGCACAAAGCTTTAGCGGTTGTAGTGTTTACCATTTCCATCCAGTCTTTTGCAGCGGAAGTTACGCCATTAAATGTCACATTTACATTTACAGGAAGCGTAAATTCATCATATGTTATACCAAGTGCCTTATTTAATATGTATGGCTGGACATCAGAATGTATTTTTAAATGCTCGTCAGAAAAGCAGCTTTTAAATGTCACAATAAGATTTCCACCATTTTGTACAAAAGAATCAAGAGCCAGAAGGACTTCATCAGATGCACTGTAAAGCGCTGGAACCAGTATATTATCATAGTTTACAAATTGTGCTGGATCAGCAGGAATCACATCATATTCTATATTAAGCAGATATAATGTATCACAAAGCCAGCGGAAAATGCTGTTATAGTTGGTGTCGCTCTCGTTATTGAGTTTAAACTCATTTAAGCCTGTCAGTGAGGCATTGTCTGCAATTACGGCAAAATGGTTATTTTTCTTAAGGTTTACTATCTGGTTTCCAAACTTTTTAAACTCATTTCCTATGACACAACATTCCCGGTAGAGTCTGTTTGGCTTAAGGTCATGGGAAAGCACACCTTTCCAGTAGCTTTCTATTGCATTGTGTATAGAGTGCCAGTGCCAGTATTCAACCATATTTGCACCATTTGCGATATGACTTACTGCTTGGAGACGCAGCTGGCCGGGATATGGCAGCCAAGGATGGTTTCCGGCTGCTTCTGTCTCAAGGACGAGATAGTTGGTCCCTTTAAGACCTCTTGCGATGTTTCCACATACGGTTATCTCACGACCGGTAAGAGAATCCTGGGAAGGATGATAAATATCACATCCGGCGATATCCAGGCATTGTACTGCTTCATACTGGTTTACTTCAGGCTGGAGGCCAAATGAATAATCATGCCATTCAAAATCAAAGTTTTGTGTTATAAACTGATCAGGGCGCTTGTATTTTTTAACAATAGCTGACTGCCATGCCAGAAAATCGGATACAAGACTGCGCTGGAATTTTTTATATTCAGCATCAAGGCTCATGTTTATCGTGCCCCGGATGTCAGGAAAATCATCCCAGTTATCAATACGATTGCTCCAATAGTCGAGTCCAAATTCATGGTTGAACTCTTTAATGTCAGGCCATTTATTTTTTAAGTGGTCTATGAATTTTTTCTGCGCATACACAGTGCATGTGTCGTATGATTTGGTTTCATTATCCAGCTGGAAACCTATGACACAGTCATAATCCTTTACTTCTTCCATAAGCTTTTCGATTATGATTTTTGCATGATGGAGATAATGGGGATTCGTTATATCCATATTTTGTCTATGTCCGTACAGTTCCTGACCATTATGCGTGACAGCGATTATATCAGGATATTTTTTTGCAAGCCATGATGGTATAGCATATGTAGGAGTTCCTATGATGACTTTCATATTATATTTAACTGCACAGTCCAGCATGCGGTGAAGATGTGTGAAATCAAAAACACCTTCCTGTGGCTCCCAGGTACTCCATGTCGATTCGGCGATCCTTATAACATTCATGCCTGCATCCTTCATCATCTGCATATCTGTTTTGATCCGGTCATATGGCATATATTCGTCATAGTATGCTGCCCCATATAAAATTTCATTATTTGTCATACATTCCTCCAAAATTGATTAGTTATTTATTTAAATTACAGAAAGTCTGTGCTATCTGATATAAGTATAGCATGTCAGTTATAGATAAAAAAACAAAAAAGAAAAAATGAATACAAGTTGTTCATAATTGCGCAAAAAAAGTTGGAATATCTGCGGTATAAAGTTATGAATATTATGAAAATGTGAAAAATAGACAATAAACGCAAGAAAATATAAATAAAAAAACGAAAATGAAAGAAAACAATTAATAATCTTGACAAAATAGTATAAAACATAGACAATTATATAGCGCAACAAAATATAGTTGTTCAGGAGAGTGTTTTATGAGTGAGAAAAATATTACAATATCAGATGTAGCAGAAGCACTAGGAGTTTCGAAGACTACAGTAAGCAGGGCTATATCGGGTAAAGGCCGTATAGGAGAGGCTACGCGTAAGAGAGTACTTGAATATATAGATAAATATGATTATAAACCAAATGTTATCGCAAAGAGTCTTGCCCAGTCAAAGACTTTTAATATATGCGTTGTCATGCCGGGGGATTATGCTCTTGTTGATCTTCCGTTTTTTCAGGAGGCATTAATGGGAATCCAGGAAATTGCAGGAATGATGGAATATGATATTCTTCTTTGCATAGGATCGGGAAATGATATGACAGGTCTTACGAGAATAATAAAGAATGGAAAGGTTGATGGAGTCATCTTACTTCGGACTATGATTGAAGACCCGCAGATTACATTTTTACAGGATAAGGGAATTCCGTTTGTCACAGCCGGTTCATCGATGTACAAAAATGTAAAGCAGATCGATCATGACCACAAAAGTGCATGCCGTGAACTTACATCAATACTTTTGATGCGGGGAATGAAAAAAATTGCGATTTTAGGTGGCAATGAAGATATAGTTGTAAACAAGACCAGGCTTTCGGGTGTTGAGGAAGCTTATGAGCAGTTTGGAATGCCAATAAACAAAGAGTTGTTGTTTATGAATCTTGAGAGCAGGGCATTTGTTGAGAAAGCGGTTGACGATGCACTTAACAGGAAAACGGACTGTATATTATGTATGGATGACGGAATATGTTCACAGGCGATGGGAAGACTCAGACAAAGACATGTAAAAGTGCCGGACGAAGTAAAAATTGCATCATTTTATAACAGCTCTGTACTTGAAAATAATGTGCCGACAATAACATCATTGTCATTTGACGCAAAGGAACTGGGGATCAAGGCATGCAAAAATCTTTTACACCAGATTGAAGGTGAAGAGACGATAGAACGTACATTACTTCCATATGAGGTTGTTTTAAAGGAATCAACGCAATAGGATCCGGTGCCATATTTTATGCATTTTTTGTTCTGCCAATATTGCCTGAATACAGGAAAAGGGAACTTATAGTGTATGTTGGTATAAATCAGTAGATGCAACCGATTGCGCGCACAAATATGCGTGAAATTGCGTATTCGATAATTTTTGTGAAAAATGTTCAGAAACGAACATTGGAAAATAGCAAAATTGCACATTGACATATTTTTGTTATAGTAATATACTATATTCAGAACAAACGGTTGCGCATACGCAAAGGAAAGTTAAGAATCGGCATATGCAATACCTGCAGCTATAAATTATTAGTATTAATGGAGGAAAATAGGGATGGACAAATTTATTGTTAATATCATTCACCGTCCGGAAATGGTTCCTGAGTATTCAGCAACTGTAACAGGTCAGGGAAAAGAAGAGGATATCGGGGATAAGGCACTTATCACAGAATCACTTGACATCTTCAAGACACAGCAGAGACTTGCTCATGAGGCAGGACTTAAGACAACGATACAGATGACATATGCATCACTTTTCAATGACGAGGCGGTTGAACTTGCAAAACATGATCACGAGGAATTCGGTGATGAGATCGCACTTTCACTTTTAGGGCTTCCATGTGAGGAATTCCGTGAGAAGTATAAAACAAAGGACTTCTGCATATGGATGTTCTCGATGGAAGACAAGAAAGCAATCGTAAACGATGTATTCGAGAAATTCCATGACAGATTTGGATTCTATCCTGAGTCAACAGGTTCATATTACATGGACGCTGACCTCACAAATTACATAAAAGAAAAATATCCATCAGTAAAATGTGCAGTTGCAACATGCTGGGAGGAAGGACCAAAAGCTTACCACACATGTAATAATTCATGGTATACACTCTTCGACGGAGGCCCATGGGCACCATGGATCCCATCAAAGCAGAATACACATGCACCTGCAGCAAATAAGGAAGAAGATAGCGGAATTGTAGCAATCCCTCATCTTTCACGTGACCTTATCGCATGTTATGATGGAAATGGATCAAACTTCGGTACACATCCACAGAACGTGCTCCGTGGTATGATCTATGATACAAAGACATGGGAGTATCCATATCTTTACAACCTCATCGACCAGTACAGAGACCTTGCAAAATACAATAACGGATACTCATACAATATGATGTTTGTAGGACCTGGCTGGATGAATAAGATGGGACGCTGGGAGCAGCCATATGAGCTTCTCTTAAAGTCTTACACAGACGGTTGTAACTACTATGGCAAGTTAAAGAAAGAGGGCAAGCTCATCGACATGACAATGTCAGAGTTCGCTGATTACTATAGAGAGAAGAAGGGTGTAAACGCAGGAAACTACAACGAGCCTGAGTGTGCACCATGGAGAGATATCCTTTACGGCTCAGACAAGCAGCTCTTCTGGTACTGCGATCCATACATGAGAGCGTGCGTAAACATGGATCAGGGTGGTGCGATCGTAGATCTTCGTCCATACGTTGCAAAGCTTGAGTGGCCTGTAGGAATCGGAACAAAGCATGTACAGGATGCTTCTTATCCATTCCTTATCCAGGAAAAATACAGAGCAGGATATTTTACACACTACGCCGGAGCTGGAACAGTAAGAAGTGCCAAACTTTCACACAATGGTGAGGAGGTTGATCTTTGCCTCTGTCCTACACACAGCCACTTCTCAGAGGAAGTAATAGACGGAAAGAAGACAAGAATCCTTACACTCGATCCTGTAGATATTGAGTTTTATGATGTTAAGCTTACTCTTCAGACAAAGGAAT
>OHZJ01000039.1_pt1 | contig 80638 bp, 65 predicted proteins | sample 1580411 | NCBI WGS metagenome assembly OHZJ01 (sample SAMEA3882519, study PRJEB24775) | human gut metagenome | biome: human-associated habitat; feature: intestine environment; material: feces | place: Netherlands | collected 2009/2010 | reverse complement strand
GAATGCGCATAGGTATCAGCCGCAGGCTATCATGTGCGTAAGCACATGATATAATACTAATATACTATCAAATAGTGATAAAAGAAAGAAGATTATTTAAAGAAAAAGAAAAGGATAAAATATGCATAAATTTGATTATTTAAAAACTATTCTGCCGGGACTTAAGGCGGATATGCCAAGACCTTTTTACATGATAGCGGAGCTTATAGATTATGGCTCGTTTGAGGTCTGCAAAACAGGAAAAAATAATGGACAGTATATAATCCCATACATAATGAATGATGCGGTCGAGTGCTATATAGAGGTTTGTAATGCATTGCTTAAGGGCTCCTATGAAAGCAGTTTATGTGTTACTTCGGCAAATCTTATAGAAAAGGAAAATGGTTACGGACTTATAATAAGACAGGGAAATGAGAATGCATTTACTTTATGGTTCAGTGATCTTATAGTACATGAAAATCTGTACAGATATCACGAAATCGGTCATTTCTGGGTGAAAGGACAGGAGCAGTGGAGGCAGCTTGTATATATGACAGGGACTATTGCTGATAAATATTTATATATGGGTGAGAAATACTGCAATGAAAAGGAAAAATTTATACAGTCACTTATTTATTTTTCGCCATTCAGAAGTCTTACACCTGTTCCGGATGATCTGATGGAATATCATTTTCCGTTAAAAACAGAAGGAATATCTATAATGGAAGAACTTTGCGAAGAAGCTGGAGATGAGGAGTATGCAGCACTTGTCAGAGATTTTGCAAAGAATCCGACAGAAAAAGAAGAAATAAGACTAAGCCGCAAGCTTATGTCAGCCAGGCGGCAGGGATTATATCAGTATATATATGATATTGTCTGTGAGGCTTCAGAACCATATCCGCAAAGGGATTATGGAAAGGAATTAAATGACAGAATAGAAAAAAGACGTAAAAAACTGGAACATGATTTAAAAAAACATGGTTTTGAGGGCAGCTACCCACATTTTAAAAGAAAAAATGTAAGCATTATAGTCACGGAAGAACAGCCGTTTATAATGGATGAACTTGAATGGGATGATTTTAAATTCGCACAGAATCTTATGGTATCAAAAACTTTTGCCGGGAAAAATAATATAGATAATGCAGGATTTTTTCATGGTATAGGAAACAAAGGCCGGGTAATAAAATATGACGGTTAATTGCCGTCTGTTTTATGCCTCGGCCATTCTTTTTCCCGTGCAGTATAAGTCTCATTGATCCAGTCGACACATTGTTTTTTGCCATCCTCAGAGAATGGAAAGGTTTTGTCTGTCTTAAGGGAATCATCTGTAAGATCAAATATATATGGTCCAGGCCAGATCCATGCATGGAATATAGGATCGCCCTTTTCTTCCGGCTCGGTATCGGTGGCTTCTTTTATGACTGGTTCTTCACGTTTTATAAGGAAACGCATTCCTCCCATCCAGCCGGTATATGTAGTCATTTTATAATAATTAAGGTTAAGTGCATCATCGTATGTAAGCATGGAAACTCCCTCCCTGAAATACTTTATTTTATACGCACATGATAGCCTACACAGGCGTAGTATGCAAGCCGTAAAATAAAAAATGATACTTGACATTTTAAATTGACAGATTATAATAGTCTTATAAAAATTAAATAAATTAAGTCGATTGCAACGGAGCACATAGTCTAAGAGGCGGTGCTCCTTTTTAAATTTAGTATCACTTTAATTTATTAAAGCGATGTACAAAATTTAATACCTTGTAAAATGGTAGAAATTAACGCTCGATTTTTATTGACAAATTATTTTGAGTGTGTATAATAAGACCATAGTTGTTCGCGACAGAACGACAACTGTATTTTTGAAATAAAATATAGCAGAGCATAACATAGGAGTCTGCTATTTATAATGTATACAGGGTGTGCAATGACAGAGAGGTTATTGGCACACTTTTTGTATGCACAAAAACACTTCTACTTGCTAAAGCGGTAACGTTGTACCGCAATCATAAAGATAGAGAATAGGAAAATTCCTGTTTGCTATATAAATATTTTTAGGAGGAACTAAATATGAAAAAGAACAAAGTTCTTAGTATGTTACTTGTTCTTTCTATGACTCTTGGTCTTGCAGCATGTGGCAACAGCAAGAATAGCGGGTCTACAGAAGGAACAGAGGCAGCAGCATCTTCTTCAAGCTCATCTGAGTCAGAGATTTCAATGCCTTCAGGCTATGATGATACTTCAAAAGAAGTGTATGATGCAGCACTCGGAGATTTCTACGAGGCTTATCAGAAAGTAGATGACGCATCATCCCTTTCAGAGAGATATGCACTTGATGCACTTGCAGAAGCAAAATTACTCGAGGCAGCTGTATGGGTACCTACAGGTTCAAAAGGTGGTTCATACAATATCAGCCGTGTTGATGAGAAAAGTAAACCAAACGTATTATGGGGAAATGATTATGAGAGATTCCATAATGTGATCGTAACAAAAGAACTCATCAAGAATTCAGATAGAGACACAATGAAAGCTAAATGGGCAGAGCTTAAAGGAACAGGCACATATCGTCAGTGGGCTGCTGATTACCTTACAAGCCAGGGATATACACTTAAAGATTCCTACACATACCCATACAATGCAGATCCTGTAACATGGGATGCAAACAATACATCACTTGCAGCAGATTCAGAGCAGATCATCAATACATATGATGGACTTCTTGAGTATGACTGTGAAGGTGTTGCACAGCCGGCACTTGCAGAGGCACTTCCAACAGTTTCTGATGATGGACTTACATACACATTTAAGATCAGAAAAGGTGCTAAATGGGTAGATTCACAGGGACGTGAGCTCGGAGAAGTTACAGCAAACGATTTCGTTGCAGGACTTCAGCATACACTTGACTGCCAGGCAGGTCTTGAGTACCTCGTACAGGGTGTTATCAAAGGTGCTGACGAGTACATCAAAGGTGAGAGCACAGATTTCTCACAGGTTGGTGTAAAAGCAGTTGATGATTACACACTTGAGTATACACTTGTAGAGCCAACACCTTACTTCGATACAATGTTTGGTTATGGAGTATTTGCTCCACTTTGCAAGTCTTACTATGAGTCATTGGGTGGAAAATTTGGCGTAGAGTTCGATTCTTCAGCATCTGACTACACATATGGTAAAGATGCAAACTCTATCGCATACTGTGGACCATACCTTGTAACAAGCACAACAGAGAAAAACTCAATCGTATTTGATGCAAATACATCATACTGGAATTACGATAATCTTCCTATTAAAAAGATCACACGTTTATGGAATGACGGAAGTGATGCTACAAAGGGATACAAAGATATCGCAAGCGAAACATGTGATTCTACAATGGCAGGACTTTCTACATCAAGTGTAGAGCTTGCTAAGGGCGAAGGAAACTTCGATGACTATGCATATGTCCTTGACAATGACGGTACATCATATGGTGCATTCGTAAACCTTAACAGAACAGCATATTACAACTTTAACGATAAGAATGCCGGTAAATCATCACAGACAGATGACATTAAAGAGGCAACAAACAAAGCAGTAAACAACGTACATTTCAGAAGAGCTATATTATTCGCATTCGACAGAACATCTTACAACGGATGCTCAGTTGGTGATGATATCGCTACATTCTCACTTAGGAACTCATATACACCTGGTAACTTCATATCACTTACAGAGGATGTTACAGTTGATGTCAACGGAACAGCTACAACATTCCCAGCTGGAACATACTACGGTGAGATCACACAGGCACAGCTTGATGCTGACGGAGTAGCAATCAAAGCATATGATAAGACTGCAGACAACGGACTTGGATCATCTGACGGATATGAGGGATGGTACAATGTTGACAATGCTAAGGCAGAACTTAACCAGGCAGTAGAAGAGTTAAAGGCAGAAGGACTTGAGATCTCAGCAGAGAACCCGATCCACCTTGACCTTCCTTATCCTTCAGGAGCTGAGGTATACTCTAATAAAGCAAACGTATTCAAGAAATCTGTAGAAGAGGCTCTTGGCGGACTTGTAGAGATCGACCTTGTAGATTGTAAAGATCAGACAACATGGCTTTACACAGGATACTACACATCATATGGTTATGAGAACAACTATGACTTATTCGATCTTTCAGGATGGGGTCCTGATTATGGTGATCCTAAGTCATACCTTGACACATTCTTACCAGACTATGCAGGATATGTTACAAAAGCACTTGGTATCTACTAATTGACAGTTTCATATCAGCAGTTACTAACTAATGACGTTACCGTATAGATTTTCTATAAGTGGTAATTACTAAAAATAAAAAAGCAGGGGGATGGGAAACCATTCTCCTGCAAATTTTAATGAGTGAACGATTATGACTAAATATCTTTTGAAACGTATTTTACATGGTGTATGTTCTTTGATTATAATAGTAGGAATAGTTATGATCCTTGTATATTCTGTAATGGATCGTAACCTTATATTTGCAAAGGATTCGACATACACACATGCAGCAAATAACGCAAAAATAATATACAAATATGGTAAATGGGAAGAATATGGCTATCTCGATTATGTACCATATGCAGATTATCTCCAGGGACTTAAAGATGATGGGGAAATTGATGAAGATACAAGAGCACAGGCTGTATCTATAGCAAGACAGGCAGATGGAGATTCTGATCTTGTAAAAGAATATGTAAAGAAATTTAAGGATCATTATGAGTCAAAGGGCTACAAAATAGTCAGACTTGACGCAGTAATGATGAACAAAAAAAAGGTGGCTGATGGAGGTACACAGCAGCTGTTCGCCTACAAAGATGTACCTATGATAAGGAGACTTGGTTCATACTTTAAGAACCTTATATATGTAGACAATATTCACAGAGTCTCAGGGGATGTTGGTAAAAGGGGTATTACATTTACATGGCATGACCCGGCTTATGGCGGAGATAAATTTTCACCGGCTATAATGGGTAATGGTACAAACCACAAATATCTGGTTTATTTTAATTCGACATTTCCATATATTCACCAGAATATAGTTACAATAAATTTGGGAACATCTTATTCGGTTAATGAGGGACAGGATGTTTTCGAGACAATGACAAGATCGCAGGGAGCATATGTTAAATCAGAAGTGACATATCCGACAGGTCTTACAGAAGATAGTGCGGATGATCTTCATTCAGCAGTTTATATGAAGGGATCACGTGTCTCAAGCAAAATCTTAGAGGACAGATATACAGATGACTACACAAATGTGGACACAAATAAGAATTCATACTCAAAGATAGGATTCTCATTCATCATCGGTATACTTGCAACTATTCTTTCTTATGCAATAGGTGTTCCTCTTGGAATCGCAATGGCAAGAAAGAAAGAAAAGCTTGTTGATAAACTTGGAACATTCTATATCGTATTTATTATAGCTGTTCCTTCACTTGCTTACATTTTCCTTTTCAAGGCGATCGGTGGATCGATTTTCAAGCTTCCTACAGTATTCGACCTTGATTCGGCAAGTAAGCTTATGTATATACTTCCGATAATCTCACTGGCATTACCACAGATAGGAAACGTTATGAAATGGCTCCGCCGTTACATGATCGACCAGATGAACTCTGATTATGTCAAGTTCGCAAGAAGTGGTGGTCTTACAGAGAACGAGATATTTACAAAACACATTTTCAAAAATGCTGCTATTCCGATCGTACAGGGAATACCGGCAGCAGTACTTGCAGCACTCACAGGTGCTATCATTACAGAGCGTGTATACTCTGTACCTGGTGTAGGTAACGTACTTACAGATGCCATAAACAAATATGACAATGGTGTTATCGTAGGTGTTACTCTTTTCTACGCAGTACTGACGGTTGCATCACTTATATTAGGAGATGTGCTTATGTCACTTGTTGACCCAAGAATTTCATTCTCATCGAAAGACAGGTAATATACTATGAACAACGATTTAAAAGAATTTGGATTATCAGACGAGGAACTTTTTTCACACGTAGATATAAATGACCTCGATTCTGAGAAGATTACAGCGCCGAGATATTCATACTGGCATTCTGTATTCCGTGTATTTTTTAAGAAAAAAATAAATATCATAGTTCTCGCACTTCTCGGAGTGATCGTACTTATGTCGTATCTTTATCCGTTATTTGTGGACTTTGATAAATATGGAAACATACTTGATTCAACAACAAAGCACTTAAGCCCGGCGAAGGCAATGTCACAGCTTGGAGCAGGCATCCACTGGATACTTGGAACAGGAGCATCTGGACAGTCGACATTTGATGCAATCTGGTATGGATCAAGAATTTCAATTTCCCTTGCATTTGTATGTGCGGCTATTAACATGACAGTTGGTGTTATCGTCGGTGCAATCTGGGGATTTTCAAAGAAATTTGATCTTTTCATGATCGAGATATATAACATTGTGGCAAATGTGCCATATATCCTTGTTATATCAGTGCTTGTCATGCTGTTTACACCAAGCTTCTGGGTAATGGTCCTTGCATTCACTATTACGGGATGGGTAACGATTGCCTATTTCATAAGAACACAGGTTATCATAATCCGTGACCGTGAGTACAACCTTGCATCAAAATGTCTTGGTACATCTACTCCGAAGATCGCACTTAAAAATATCCTTCCGTTTATGACATCGGTTATCGTTACACTTCTGGCAACAGAGATCCCGTCATATATCGGTATGGAGGTTTTCCTTGCATACATCGGACTTGGTCTTTCAGACAGATCTCTCGGAAGACTTATCTACGAGTCACAGAATGCAATGGTTACTCCTGGATGGGAGTTCGAGTTCTGGAGCCCTGTAGTAGTTGCCGCTATTATATCGGTAGTGCTTTATGTAGTAGGACAGAATATCGGTGATGCTTCAGATCCTAGAACACATATGTAAGAGGTGCAGTAATGGAAGATAAAAAAGTTTTATTAAAAGTAGAAGATTTAAACGTAAAATTCCGTGTACGTGGTAGGATCCTTACTGCAATCCGTGGAATTTCACTGGACATCTACGAGGGCGAGTCGATCGCTATCGTGGGTGAGTCCGGTTCCGGAAAATCTGTTTTCACAAAGACATTCGCCGGAATGCTTGACAGCAATGGATTTATCGATCAGGGAAGACTTATCTTCAATGATGAGGAACTGGCAGATACAGTTGTCGTATATGACGATAAAGCAAAAAAGAAGGTAAGCGAGATCAATGCTAAGCTTGATGAACTTTCAAAATATGAGTTCGGAGCAGCTACCTATAAGAAAATGCTTGAGCTTGAATCAGAGAAGAGACAGAAATGTACTCTTTCAGATGAAGAAAAAGCAGTTTACGATGATAAAATAAAGGAACTGACAAATAAGAGGACAAATCTTTTCAACAAAAAGCAGACACTCGATTCTAAGACACAGAAGGACGAGATAAAAGCAGCAGCAGACAAGATCAAAGCTTATGATGAGCAGATCAAGTCTATTGAAAAAGAAAAAGCAGACAAGATCAAGGCACATGAGGCTGCAGAGAAAGCTGATACAGCATATAATCAGAAATTTGACAGCCAGATGGCAGAGTATAAAGCTTCATATGAGAAAGAAATTTCAGAACCTATCTCAGATGCTGTAAAGAAGAGAAACGAAGTCCTTGCAAAAGAAGTATATCTTTCAGTAGGCCGTTTCAAGTCAAGACAGAGAAATAAACTCATAAAAGGTCTTCTTGCAGCTTTAGAAGAGGCAATGAAGCTTGGAACAGACCTTATGGATGAAGAAATCAGAAGCGAAGTATTTGATGATGTTGCATTCAGAGTGCGTTATCTTGATGAGACAGCAGACAAGCTTCACGGAACGTGTGTGCTTAACCTTGCCAATGTCAAATATGAAAAAGACTGGACACAGATCCGTGGTAAGAAGATCGCCACAGTATTCCAGGATCCTATGACATCGCTTAACCCGATCATAACGATCGGAAAACAGATAAGCTCAGTAATCATGAAGCATCAGAATGTTACAGAGTCAGAGGCCAGAAAACGTGCCATTGAGCTTATGAAAAAGGTAGGTATACCAAATGCAGAAGCACGTTATGATGATTATCCGTTCCAGTATTCAGGTGGTATGAGACAGCGTATCGTTATAGCTATTGCACTTTCATGCCAGCCGAAAATACTTATCTGTGATGAGCCTACAACAGCCCTTGATGTTACTATCCAGGCACAGATCCTTCGTCTTATTAAAGATCTCCAGAAGGAATTTGGTTATACGATCGTGTTTATCACACATGACCTTGGTGTAGTTGCAAACATTGCTGACAGGGTAGCAGTTTTATATGCAGGCCAGATAGTTGAGCTGGGTACAGTAGAAGATGTATTCTATGACCCTCGTCATCCATATACATGGGCACTTCTTTCTTCACTGCCACAGCTTGCAGAGAGAAATACAACATTGTTTTCGATCACAGGTACACCACCATCACTGTATAATGACATTGTGGGTGATGCATTCGCACCACGTAACCAGTACTGCATGAAGATCGATACATTAAAGGAGCCGCCTATGTTTAAGGTATCTGATACGCACTATGCAAAAACATGGCTTCTTGATCCTAGAGCACCTAAGGTTGAAAAGCCGGAAGCTATAAGAAATATACATGAGAAACTAGTAAACGCATTTAATATATAGGAGATTTAAAAAGTGTCTAATCCAGAGAAAAATAAGAATCATGCATCTAAGTTTCCAGAGCATGGTCCTTTAGATGAAAACGGTAGAGAGATACTCTTATCTCTTAAAAATATTGACATTACCTTTGGTAAAGGTGATGATGCCGTAAAAGCAGTAACAAATGCTTCCTTTGATATACATAAGGGAGAAACATTCTCACTCGTTGGAGAGTCAGGTTCGGGAAAGACGACTATCGGTCGTGCTGTTATCCGTGTAAACCCACTTTCAGCAGGAGAGATTTATTACAAGGGTGTGCCTATTTCAGGCAAAATTTCAAAATCCCTTGACCGTGAAGTAATAAGAAATATACAGATGGTATTCCAGGATCCGGCAGCTTCACTCAATGAGCGTGCGACAGTAGACTATATCGTTTCAGAAGGTCTTTATAATTTCCATCTTTATGAGAACGAGGCAGATCGTGTTGCAAAGGTTGAGAACATGATAAAAGAGGTTGGTCTTCTGCCGGAGCATCTGACACGTTATCCTCATGAGTTTTCAGGTGGACAGAGACAGCGTATCGGAATTGCCCGTGCGATGGTAATGGAGCCGGAGCTTGTTGTTGCAGATGAGCCGATATCAGCCCTTGATGTTTCTATCCGTGCACAGGTTCTTAACCTCATGAAAAAATTCCAGAAGGAAAAAGATGTAACATACCTGTTCATTGCACATGATCTTTCTATTGTAAGATTTATTTCTGACAGGATCGGTGTTATATATAAAGGCCGGATCGTTGAGGTGGCAGATGCTGAGGAACTGTTTGAGTATCCTCTTCATCCATATACACATTCGCTTATTTCTGCCATACCTATCCCGGATCCTAAGCTTGAGAAAAACAAAGTACTCTTTACGTATGATCCGTCAATGCATGATTACAGCGAGGATAAACCGGAATTTGTAAACATCGGACATGACCACTGGGTATATGGAAACAAAAAAGAAATCGAAGAATACAAAAAAGTCAGGGAAGCAGGCATTCCAGTTAAGTCCATACAGATACTTGATGAGAATACATCAAGGGATGAAGTGGAGAAAAAACAGAACGAGGCGATCGATCAGATAATTTCAGATGAATTCCTGAAAGCACCTGTACATGATACGGGAAATCCATGGTATGGTGTGCTTGCATTCTTCCTGCCGATCATTGGAATAATTGCAGCACTTATACTTAAGAAGCATAATTACATCAGAAACTATAAAGTTTTAAAGAAAGGTGCGATAGCGGGATTTATAGTTATAGCAGTCCTTATCTTACTTTTAATTCTTGCAATTGTATTAGCGGTGATTTAAATTGAAAAGAACAGCGAGAGATAACAGAGAACGTTATACCAATATAGCAAAGCCTGTAGAAAAGGTTGAGCTTAATGAAAAAAAACCAAAGGCAAGGCTTATAGCCACAATATGTCTCGGAGTCGTGGGAGCGGGCTTTTTATCTTACGCATTTGTGAATTTCCTCAACAAAGATGAGGGATGGACACAGGTCAAAGCAAACTCAACCTCTGGGCGTAACTGCTCAGAGGATTTTGTTTTTAATTATGACTTTTCTGATGGCAGCAATAACAAAGAACTTCAGAATGAGTACACAGATGCGTGTGTGAAAGCATATGAATTATTTGATGCGGCTGATGAATCTGAAAATTACAAAAATGTGGCATATATAAATGCACATCCAAATGAGGAGATCAGGGTGGATGATGTGTTATATGAGGCATTTGAAAAAATAAATAATAGCGGCGACAGATCTATATATTTAGGCCCAATATACAGTTACTATGACAATGTGTTTTTTTGCAATGATGATTCACAGCTCAGTGATTATGATGCGCATGAAAATGCTGGACTTGCGGATGAGTATGCACAGGTGGCAAAGTATGCCTCAGACAGCGGTTCTGTAGATATAAAACTTCTTGGGGATGATACAATAGAACTTAGTGTGTCAGAGGAATACATGAAGTATGTGGATGAAAATAGTCTGGACAGTTATGTGGATTTTTACTGGATGAAAAATGCCTTTATAACAGATTATATAACTGAAACACTTATGGATGCGGGCTTTGAGAATGGACTTCTTGCAAGCAGCGATGGATTTGTCAGGGCATTTTCGGACATAAAACAGACCGCAAGTGATGATGGATCTTTTGTAAATGACAACGGATATGTCTATAAGATGTATAACGGACAGGGAAACACGATATATGCTGTCGGTTCGTTTGCATACGAAAATGCTATGAGTATAGTCACATATAAAAATTATGCCATAAATGACAATGACAGCCTGTATTACTACGATACCAGGGATGGAAGGACTTTAAACAGGTATCTTTCACTTGAAGATGGACAAAGCAGGGCTGCATTGAGTGAAATTACATTTATGTCAGAGGATAGATCATGTGTTGATCTTATGCTTTCCACAAAAGGCTATTATATTTCTGATACGTTTGATGAAAACGGAGCAAAAAACCTCAAAACGGATGGTATATATTCAATTTATTTCAAAGACAACTGTGCATACTATAATTATAAAGATCTGGAGTTTGGAACATTATATGACAAAAATGGCATAAAATTTGATGTTATGTTTCAGAAGCAGGATTGAACAGAAGCTCTTTTAATTTGGAACGGTTTGATGTAAAATTATGGTAATTGATTTTATCAGATGTTGATTGAGGAGCGGTATAATATGATATTGGGACTTGGTGAATCCGAAAAACAGTTTAAAAATGCCATGGAGGCAGCAGGTGCAGATATGTCAGTGGTAAACAGCTGGCTTAAGCTTTATCAGAGAACAAAAAAGAATTCTGTAAATGTCACGAATAAATATTATGTGGTAAAGGCAAATCTAAATAAGCTTTTAAGCAATCTGAAAGAAATTGAACAGCTTATCATATCAGATGAGCAGGATCCGGCTGTCAAAAAGAAGATAGGAAGTCTGATCCGGGATTGTAAAAGCATGAAAAATGAATTTGATGATGAGTTCCTTATTAATAAAGATGATAAAGATTTTCATATGACACTGGAGTCTGTGATAAAGCTTGGAACAGAATTTTGTGTAACCAAAAGCTGTGGTGATCATATTATTTTTCAAAGTGAGGTTGAGAATCTTATACATCTGGCAGAAGAGGGAGCATCAAGAGAAAAACCGGATCTGTTTGCGCTGTCATATTTTTATCTGGAGCATTCAAACAAGGATCTTCAGGAACTGAATTTCAGACAGAAAATTGATGAGGTCCACGGCATTTTTAAGACAGAATTCTATGATGGGATTTCAAAGGAAATAACATCATGTGTGGTCAGAGCTAATAAAATGAAGGATGATTTCGGGGATGTTCCTGATAAAAAGGCTATGAGGGTGCTTAAAGAGCTTAAACCTCTGCTTTCGGACAGTGAGGGAAAGGATAATGCAAAAAAAGTATGTGATTCGATAATGGAATCCATGTGTAAAGTATCATATTAGACTAAGCATATATCAAATAGCAGTAAGTAAATAACAGCAAATATATATTAGTAAGCATATAACAGTAAATACATAAGTGTAAGGATATAAATAGAAAGGGAACAACAATATGGGTGTATTTTTATTATGGTTGGTAATACTTTGTGTTATTATCGGAAGTAATCTCTCAAGAGAAAAGAAAAAAAATCAAGATCGTAATTTAAACAGGCCGCAGATGCCGCAGCAGCAAAGGATGCCACAGCAGCCGCAGATGCCGCAGCAGCAAAGAATGCCACAGCAGCCGCAGATGGCACAGCAGCAGCAAAGAATGCCGCAGCAGCCGCAGATGGCACGGCAACAGCAAAGTATGCCACAGCAGAAAATGCCGGAATGGCTGAAAAACTCTGGTGTATACAGACCAGGCACTGATACAGTAAGGAAAGCACAGCCGGATATAGTAGTGCGTGCAAAAATTAATAATGATCATTTTAATGAGGATGATACGCTTGCTGAGATAGAAAAGATGCATGGACACAAGGAAAACGAGCCGCCTATCAGGATTGAGCATGAAGCAGTATGCATGACACATGCGGCAGACGCAGATGCAGCTTTTCCACAGGAAAGCATATTTGGAAGTGCACAGGACCTGATCGTAAAGGGATATGATGGCAATATGGATTTTGACAGAGACTTTATTGCTGAGGCGATGGAGATGATAAATAATTGCAGCTATTAACTGTGCTGGTAATGAACATTTACAAATAATTTTTAAAGGAGCAGCAGAAGATGGACAGAACACCAAAGCCCGGAGAACTTTACAGGCATTTCAAAAATAAACTTTATCAGATAATAACAGTGGCACAACATTCAGAAACAGGAGAGAAGCTTGTTATTTATCAGGCATTATACGGAGATTTCAAGACATATGCAAGACCTCTCGATATGTTTGTGAGTAAGGTGGATCATGAAAAGTATCCTGATGCAGATCAGGTTTACAGATTTGAAAAAGTAGAGCCTGAACAGAAGGCAGGATCTGAGCAGAAAGCAGGATCTGAGCAGAAAGCAGGATCTGAGCAGAAAGCAGGATTTGAGCAGAAGGCAGGATCTGTACAGAAAGTAGAGCCTGAACAAAAAGCAGTGACTCAACAGAAAGATGGCTGCGGGAACACAGACAGTTACGCAGGCAGCCAGGAAATATCACAGGAAAACAATGATAACGCAGAACAGATAAATCCGGGACTTTTAGAATTCCTTGATGCAGAGACGTTTGAAGAAAAATATAATGTCCTTGTATCCATGAGAGACAATATCGACGATAAGCTGATCGACGATATTGCTGTAGTCATGGATGTCGTAATTCCAGAAGGAAAGCTTATGGACAGATATGACGACCTGAAGAACACTATAAGGACCAGACAGCGTTATGAGTTTTCGAACCGGCTCAGATAGCTGTTGTGATATTTACCGGATTGGGTTACATCTGTTCCAAACCAGTCAGGTGCAATAAAGAGGTTTGCGTCATCAACAGATTTAAACTCGACCTCAACGAGACAAAGAGGTGCAAGATCACCTTCAAATATATCAAGTTCAGCAGTAAGCCCGTTATCTAAAGGTATAAGATAGCGGGTCTTTTCAATCAATCTTCCGTCTATCTTCTCCTTTAAGTGTTCATAAGATTCTTTTGTGAGAGGAAGATTATATTCCTTGCGGATCATAAGACCGGAGCCCTTGTAGGTGAGATAATATTCTTCATCAGAGCGGCGGATCCTTACAACCGGCGATGTACAGAGATATCCCTGGGAGATTTTTTTACACTTATAATTCGCAAGTTCAGCCGGGATTTTTTTTACTAAATATTTTCGTTCTATTTCAAATTCGGATTTTTTTAATTCGGATTTTTCAAATTCTTTTTTTCCAAGTTTGGATTTTTCAAATTCAGATTTTTCGATATTTTTTTCAACAGGGTTCATAATTTATCGCCTTTCATAAATTTTTGTATTTCTATTTGTTGCGTTTGAGTCTGATTAAATATATTATAAGTATATAGTACAGGATGTCCATGTGCAAGGATGACGATGTGTACAGTTCATATTAAATTGGTTTTAGGCAGGGAGAATGTTATGAAACTGGATTACAATATTTATTATGAGGTAGCAGCTGCAATATTTCTTTCATTTCTCACAGGATATGTAAGATTACAGTATAACATGAAGCTTAGAAGCAATAGATTGTTTTTACGACTTGCATTGTCTATCCTTTTCAACGATATACTGGATATAGTGACAGCCTTTACAATAAGTAATGCAGATGTATTGCCTGAAATGCTTAATATGGTCCTTAATACATTGTATCTGTTATCATGTGCTTTAACAGGTGTGATCCTTTTGGATTATGCGTCTGAATCATTAAAAAATCTTGGGATAGAACAGGAAAAATGGCATATAAAGGCTGGAATCATAATAGGGATAATATATTTTTCACTGATAATACTGAACTTTTTTACAGGCTGTATTTTTGACTTTAAAGGAAAGCAATACAACCACGGATCACTTTATATGTCGATATATATAATTCCATATTTTTACTTCGTGACAGGATCGATAGGGCTTCTGAAGGTAGGATATCATAGAGGAAAGAAGGTACTGTTATCTATATTTGCATATATGAGCGTGATGATCGCAGGAGCACTCATTCAGATTTTTGTAGCTCCATATACACTTCTGAATATATTTGCAGGCTCAGTAGGTATAACGATCCTCTTATTTTCACTTGAGACACCAGAGTATGAGAAACTAAATGAAACAATGGAACAGCTTAGACGGGCAAAAGAGGCTGCACAGGATGCAAATGAGGCAAAGAGCCGGTTTCTTGCAAATATGTCACATGAGATAAGGACTCCGATAAATGCGATAATGGGTATGAATGAGCTGATATTGCGGGAGTCAAAGGAAGCATCTACGATTGAATATGCACAAAATATTGCATCGGCAAGTGAATCTTTGCTTGGAATAATAAATGATATATTAGATCTGTCAAAAATAGAATCAGGGAAAATGGAAGTGGTTCCTGCAAATTACAGCCTCAGGACATTGATCACTGATTGCTGTAAGATGATAGAAGGAAGGGCATCGGCAAAAAAACTTGAGCTTATAATAGATGCAGACAAGACTACGCCATGTAACCTTTACGGAGATGATGTAAGGCTCCATCAGATCATAACAAATATACTGACGAATGCTGTAAAATATACACATGAAGGCTCGGTTACTTTGCGGATCAGGTGGAAATCTGCAGGAGATGGGAAAAAAATACTTCTTATAGTATCTGTGGAGGATACAGGTATAGGAATCTCTGATGAAAATAAAGAAAAACTGTTTGGTTCATTTGAGCGGTTCGATAACGAAAAGAATAAGGGAATAGAAGGAACCGGACTTGGACTGGCCATAACAAAGCAGCTGGTAGAACTTATGGATGGAAATATCGGTGTCTACAGCACAATAGGAAAGGGTTCTCTTTTCTATGTGGAGATACCACAGGAGATAGCAGCTTTGGGGGAGCTGGGAGATATAAATATAAACAAACGTACCCAAAACACTGTATACAAAGAAAAATTAGTTGTACCTGATAAAAGAATACTTGTCGTAGATGATGTCAAGGTAAATCTTAAAGTAATAGAAGGTCTGTTAAAGAAGACACAGATCCAGATAGAAACTGCGGATGGAGGTGCAAAATGTATAGAAAAGGCTTATAATAAAAAATATGATGTTATATTATTAGATCATATGATGCCGGAAATAGATGGCGAGGATGCATTAAAGGAAATAAAAAAAGAAGGATGCATAAACCATGACACACCGGTCATTGTGCTTACGGCATATGTGATGGCGGGAGCAAGGGAAAGATATATCGAAAAAGGTTTTGATGACTACCTGTCGAAGCCGGTATCAGGTGAAGATCTTGAGGATATGCTTATAAAATATATCAAAAAGGAGAAAAATGATGAGTAAAATAGGAATTTTTATGGCAGACGGATGCGAAGAAATAGAAGGACTTACTGTTGTAGATATAGTCAGAAGGGCTGGGCTTGATATCGAAACTATTTCAATTAATGGGAAGAAAAATGTGACAAGTTCACATAAAGTGACCTTTGAGACAGATACAACAAAAGAAGAGGCTGACTATGATTCTTATGATGCGATAGTGCTTCCGGGAGGTATGCCGGGAACATTAAATCTTGGTGCAGATACGACTGTTACAAAGACGATAAGGGAATTTGCAGCCAAAGGAAAACTTGTTGCGGCAATATGTGCTGCTCCAAGCGTTTTAGGTGAAAATCATATACTCGAAGGAAAAAAGGCGACATGTCATCCGGGCTTTGAGGAAAAGCTCTTAGGCGCTGAATGGTCTAAGCAGCCGGTTGTTGTGGATGGGAATGTCATAACAAGCCGTGGGATGGGAACAGCCATAGCGTTTGGACTTGAAATCGTAAGATATTTTACGGATGATGCAAAGGTAGATCATATCCGGCAGGGACTTGTATATTAAATTGCACTTTTTTATGCTTTTATGCACTGAATAGCTATTAATTTACAAAATTGGAACTTTTGTCCTAAAAAATCACATAATCTCCTTGATATCTATATAGTGAAATGTTATAATTAATTTGTCTAGATGATAATTTAATTAGACAAGATATACAAAAACCGATAGAGGTATGTTAGGAGGTTATGTTATGAAAAATCTAAAGGTTAGCGTAAAACTTGGACTGATTATTGTTTCAGTAATAATTATGGTTATAGTTGCAAGCTCAATGTCTGTAAATGATATGAATCAGGTGCAGGATAAGGCATTAGAAACTATGGAAAGCAGTTCAAGGCAGAGTTATGATGATCTGATAAAGCAGCAGGTTGGTGTGGCTATATCACTTTTATCAGATATCAACGATGAGTATAAGGCAGGAAAATATACTCTCGAAGAGGCAAAGACCTTAGCAGCTGACGAGATAAGACAGCTGAGATATGGGGATGCAGGATATTTCTGGATCGATCAGTCTGATGGAACAAACGTAGTATTACTTGGAAGTGATACAGAAGGAACAAACCGTATGGAGACAAAGGATGCTGACGGCTATCAGATGGTAAAAGAGATCATACGTGTAGCTGTTGAGGATGGTGGAGGATATACAGATTATGTTTTCCCAAAAGAGGGAGAGACAGAAGCTTCACCTAAACGTTCATACAGTGAGTATTTTGAACCATTTGACTGGGTTGTTGGTACAGGAAATTATACAGACTACATTGATGATGATATCGCAGCACATGACAAAGAATTCTCATCTTTTGTAAAAAAAGAGGCAGCATCGTTTATTGGTTTTTCAGTAGTTATAGTAATTCTGCTTTCAGTACTTATATCATTTATTTCATTTGATATAGTAAGGGCTTTAGGCAATATTTCAGTTGAAATCAATAATATAGCCAGTGGAGATTTTTCGAAAAAAATGCCACATAAGCTGCTGGACAGAAGAGACGATTTCGGAAGTCTGGCTGGTGTTATTGAAGACATGCGGCAATCCGTAGGAGGACTTCTGGCTAAAGTTAAGAACGAAGCTAAAAACATAGATATCGTTGTTGAAAACATAGATACAAATGTATCATCACTCAATGGTGAGATAGAGGACGTTTCAGCTACTACGCAGCAGCTTGCGGCAAGCACAGAAGAGACAGCGGCATCTGTAGAACAGATAAATGGAATGACGCAGCAGATAGAAGAAGCTGCAAAGGAAATAGCCAGCAGGGCACAGGATGGCGCACTTGAGGCAGAAGATATACACAAGAGAGCTGAGAATACAAAGAATACTACTGTAGAAAACAGACAGAAGATCCGGGAAATGTTGGCTGAGATCAGGGAAAGCCTTGAGAAGGCACTTGATGATGCCAAGGTTGTTGAACAGATCGGAGTGCTGGCAGATTCTATCCTTACTATTACTGCACAGACAAATCTGCTTGCATTGAATGCTTCAATAGAAGCAGCCAGAGCAGGAGAGGCAGGAAAAGGATTTGCCGTGGTTGCAGAAGAAATAAGAATGCTTGCAGAACAGTCAAAAGATGCAGTGGCAAATATACAGAGTGTAACAGAAAACGTAAACGTAGCAGTCGGAAACCTTACAGGAGATTCAAATAAGCTTCTTGATTTCGTTGATACTGACATAGTACAAAGCTTTGACGAATTTGAAAAGATGGCAGACGATTATAATCTTGATGCAACAAAAGTTAACGATCTTGTATCTGATTTCAGTGCCACATCAGAGGAACTTGTCGCATCAATAACTAATATAACAGAGGCAATCAATGGTATTTCATCTGCCTCAAATGACAGTGCAGCAGGAACTACAAACATTGCACAAAAGACAGTGACCATAGCAAATGGTTCATCTGAGGTTATGAAGAGTGCGCAGGATGCAGAAAATTCAGCAGCAGAACTCAGAAAGAATGTAAATAACTTTAAGATTGATGAGCAGGCTGAATAAAACAACTAAATAAAAGCAGCTAAATAAAATGAGCAGTACGCTTTATACACGTACTGCTCATTTGTTATGCGCATAAATGCGCATATTTTTGTAGCATCAGATGCTACTTCATCTGCTGTTCCTGTCTCATGATCATCTGTTTGACCATCTCTCCACCGATAGAGCCCGCCTGTTTAGAAGTGAGATCTCCATTGTATCCTTCTTTTAAAGGTACACCAAGTTCGGAAGCAACCTCTTCCTTAAAACGGTTCATAGCCTCTTTTGCCTCTGGTACAGAAGTTTTTTTACTATTAGTAGCCATAATACATACCTCCTTTTATCTGTCGGCAGCTATAAGATGTGCCGACAGAATTTTTGCCGGAACATATTGTGTTATAGCTGCATACACATGTTGTATGTGTATGAAAATATTATGGCTTATAAATCCAAAAATATTATATAAATGGGTTGACAATATATGGTAACTATGATTAACTAAAAAAGTCAGATATGATCAATATTAAAGAAAGCGAGGTAAGATTTTATGTTTAGATTTGATGACAAAAAGCATATCAATTTTGAAAACAAAACAAGACAGCACAGACTTGCCTCTATTTATGAACTGTAATCATATATCGCATGATTTTTTGTTGATTATTATATTTATGAATTATTAGTGAGCCTGGATCGTCAGGCTTCTTTTTATATACTGCCATTTGAGGGATTGGACAGTATATCGTTAAAGAAGCCGGATCATGGGCTTTTTATTATATTTGAGAGTTTTTATCTTAATTGTATAATAAAATTTGCAGATTTTTTGTATTCTTTAACTACCTGTGTCAGCAAAGCAGAAAATCAGAAAGCTAAATTTCATAATATTCTGGCGAGAGCGTAAGTCTTAGGCTGTTATGTATAAGCAAATGATAATATGAAGAAAAGAGGGATGAGATTGAAAAAAATAACTTCATACATACGTGATTACTGGTATTACTATGTATTTATCCTGGTGTGTATGTTTATTGCAATAGGACTGGATATGCTATATCCACAGATAACGAAAATAATAGTTAATGATATCTTTGTAGGGCAGGATTTTGCAAGACTACCCATGCTGCTTGTGGCTATAGTATTGATCGGAGCGGGCAGGAGTATATTTGGATATCTGAAAGAATTTACGGCAGATAAGACCGGTGCAAGAATCGGAGCCGAGATGAGAAAGGAACTGTTTGCTCACATTCAGGGACTTTCAATGGACTATTTCGGTCAAACAAACACCGGAGAACTTATGGCGAGGGTAAAGGATGATATAGACCATGTGTGGCTTGCAATCGGATTTATCGGAACATTTACGATTGAAGTTGCAGTCCATGTTGTGAGCGTGCTTTATTGTATGTTTAATCTGAACTGGAAGCTTACGTTTCTGCCGCTGATATGCATGACTATGTGTGGTATTGTTGCAATCGTGCTTGAGAAAAAGCTTGATAAGGTTTATGAAGCAATAAGCGAAGAAAATGCTGAACTTACAACGATAGCCGAGGAAAATCTTGCCGGTGTAAGAACTGTAAAAGCATTTGCAAGGGAAAAATTTGAAATTTCAAAGTTTCTTTCACATAACAAAAGGTACTATGACCTTAATATGTCAGAAGCCAAAACGATGGTAAAATATGATCCTGTATTTAATTTCATGGGAGTTCTTCTTCCGATAATGTGTACTGTACTTGGTGGGATTTCTGTAATGAAAGGGCAGATGGATATAGGATCACTTGCAGCATATGTCGAGTACAGCAGAAACTGCACATGGCCGGTTGAAGCACTTGGCTGGCTTGTAAACAGTATTTCATCTGCAGTTGCATCACGAAAGAAGATAAGAAAGATCTTTGAACAGAAATCGTCAATTGTGGAAAAAGCAGAGCCTGTCATTCTTGACTGTGTAAAAGGAAATATAGAATTTTCAAATGTGTCATTTGATATCGGAACAACAAACATATTAAGCGATATAAATTTTTCTGTGGAGCAGGGGAAAACACTAGGGATAATGGGCGCTACTGGTTCGGGAAAATCTTCGGTGATAAATCTGCTTGAAAGATTTTATGATACTACAGAAGGAACTGTAAAAATTGATGGTGTGGATGTAAAGGATCTTTCACTTTCACAGATAAGGGAAAATATTTCGGTAGTAATGCAGGATGTATTTTTGTTCTCCGATTCCATAAAAGAAAACATCAAGATGGGAAAACGTGATGTACTTGAATTTGAAGGGGTAAAAGAAGCTGCAAAGAAAGCAAAGGCAAGCGGTTTTATCGAAGATATGGAAATGGAATATGACACTGTTATAGGTGAAAGAGGCGTTGGTCTATCCGGTGGACAGAAGCAGAGAATAAGCATAGCAAGGGCATTGTCAAAGAAATCTCCTATACTTGTGCTTGATGATTCGACATCGGCACTCGACATGGAAACAGAGCATGAGATACAGATCATGCTCAACGAACTGAAAGATACAACTAAGATAATAATTGCACATAGAATATCTGCGGTAAGGCATGCAGATGAGATAATTTACCTCGAAAACGGCAGGATTGCCGAGAGAGGAACACATGAAAAACTGCTTGCACAAAAAGGAGCATACTACAATACTTATCGTGCGCAGTATGGTGCAGTGCTTGATGCAAAAAATGAAATTGCATAATTTTTGATATACAAATTGGAGGTGAAAAAATGGCAGTCAACTCATTCAGGGAAGACGAACAGATGAAAAACACCCAGAAGAAACAGATAATCCTGAGGTTATTTTCATATATGAATAAATATAAGCTTGCAGTATTTGGTGTATTGTGCTGCATGGGTGTGACAGTGGCGATAAAGCTTATAAATCCACTTCTTATAGAAACAGCAATAGATGATCACGTGGCAGAAAATGATATGAAAGGACTTATGCTCATCGGACTTATTGCTGTTATCATAAATGTACTTTACTTTATACTTATAAAGGTACGGATGTATACGATGTCAGTTATTTCAAACAAAATACTGCTCGATATACGTCAGGAGCTCTACGAACACATACAAAAGCTGTCATTTAAGTTTTTCGACAGCAGACCTACAGGTAAGATACTTGCAAGGATAATAGGAGATGTAAATTCGCTGAAGGAAGTTCTTACCAATGCGGTCACAACACTCATTCCTGATTTTATAACAGTTGTTGGCGTTGTGATCATTATGGCAGTAAAGGACTGGAAGCTTACGATAGCGGCTCTGTGCTCACTGCCGTTTATGGTGGCAGGTGTATTTTTTATCCAGTCTACTGGACATAAAAGATGGCAGATACACAGAAAAAAGACATCAAACCTGAATGCATATGTGCATGAGGAAATAGCAGGAATGTCAGTAGTTCAGAGCTTTTCCGCAGAGGATGAGACATATGATGTGCTGTGTGATCTTACGGATCAGAACAGGGATTCGTTCATAAACGCATGTGCCCGCTCTGATATGTTTGGACCGACAGTCGATTTCTGCTGGGGAATCGGTACGATGATGCTTTATCTCGTAGGAGTTAAATTTATCGGAGCCCCAAAGGTTTCTGTAGGACTTCTTATGGCATTTGGAACATATATAAATATGTTCTGGAATCCTATCATGAATCTCAGTAATTTTTATAATCAGGTAGTCACAAATTTATCTGCGGCAGAACGTATTTTTGACATTATGGATACTAAGCCGGATATTGCAAGTGAAAATGATGCAGTGGAACTTCCGCCTATAAAAGGAGAGGTAAAATTCGAGGATGTTTCATTTATATATGATAAGGGAACACCGGCAGAGACGAGAGTGCTTGAAAATGTAAGCTTTACGATCAAACCGGGAGAGACGATCGCATTAGTGGGACCTACTGGAGCCGGAAAGACGACTATAGTAAATCTTATAAGCCGTTTTTATGATATTGATTCTGGAAAAATATTTATAGATGGATACGATCTGACTGAAGTATCACTTGAAAGTCTCCGCAGACAGATGGGAATCATGACACAGGATAATTTTATATTCCATGGTACAGTCCGTGATAATATAATGTACGGAAAACTTGATGCATCGGAAGAGGAAATGATCGCTGCGGCAAAGGCTGTCAATGCGCATGACTTTATAATGAAGCTTGAAAACGGATATGACACCGTGTTAAAGGAAAAAGGTGCTGGTCTTTCAATCGGACAAAGGCAGCTTATAGCCTTTGCAAGAACAATGATCTCAGATCCTAAAATCCTTATACTTGATGAGGCTACATCTAGTATTGACACCCACACAGAAATACTTGTGCAAAAAGGCATAGAGGCACTTCTTAAGGGAAGGACAAGCTTTGTCATAGCACACAGGCTTTCCACGATACAAAATGCAGACAGGATTTTTGTGATAAACGGCGGAGGGATTATGGAGCAGGGAACTCCAAAACAGCTGCTTGAAAAGAAAGGGGCATATTATGACCTTTATATGGCAGCATTTGCAGAACTGTAAAATATAGAAAAAATAAATTCTTTGAAGAAAAGCTGTATTTTCAGTAAAAAGTACTGGAAATACTGGATTTGTTGTGATATAATCATCCAATGACTGGGTTTAGAAAGTTGGATACGCCCGGAAATGACTATGATGTACATACCATTCATATATATTTTTAAGGAGGATAACGATTGACATGAGTGTACAGGTTGAGAATTTAGAACATAACATGGCGAAACTTACAATTAACGTTTCAGCTGAAGAATTAGAGAAAGCATTGGATTCTGCATACAAAAAGCAGAAGGGACAGATCAGTGTACCTGGATTCCGTAAAGGAAAAGTGCCAAGAGCTATGATCGAAAAAATGTATGGAGCTGGTGTATTCTACGAGGACGCAGCAAACATCCTTATGCAGCAGACATATCCTGCAGCAATTGATGAGAGCGGTGTAGACATCGTTTCACGTCCTACAGTAGATGTAGTACAGATTGAAAAAGGAAAAGAATTTATTTATACAGCAGAAGTTGCTGTAAGACCGGAAGTGACACTTGGAAAATACATGGGTGTTACAGTTACAAAGATCGACACAACAGTTACAGACGAAGAAGTTGACGCTGAACTTGAGAACCAGAGAAACAAAAACGCAAGAACAGTTACAGTTACAGATCGTCCTGTTGCAGAGGGAGATACAGCAGTTATCGACTTCGAGGGATTTGTTGATGGCGTAGCATTCGAAGGTGGAAAAGGTGAGAACCATCCATTAGAGATTGGATCACATACATTCATCGATACATTCGAGGATCAGTTAGTAGGAAAGAACACAGGGGATGAAGTAGAAGTAAACGTTACATTCCCAGAGAAATATCAGGCAGAAGACCTTGCAGGAAAGCCGGCTACATTTAAGGTTAAGATCAACGAGATCAAAACAAAAGAGCTTCCTGAGCTTGATGATGAGTTCGCACAGGATGCAGCTGGTGTTGACACATTAGCTGAGTACAAAGAGGAGCTTAAGAAAAACCTTACAGAGAAAAAAGAAACAGAAGCTAAGAAGACTAAAGAAGATGAGGCAATCAAAAAGATTATCGACAAGTCTAAGATGGACATTCCAGAGGCTATGATCAATACACAGTGTGAGACAATGGTTGAGGAATTTGCACAGAGAATCGCACAGAGTGGTCTTACAATGGAGCAGTACTTACAGTTCTCAGGAATGACTGTAGATCAGTTAAAAGAGCAGGTTCGTCCTGAAGCTTTAACACGTATCCAGAGCAGTCTTGTACTTGAGCAGATCGCTAAGGATGAGAACATCGAAGTGACAGATGCAGATGTAGATGCAGAAGTTGAGAAGATGGCTAAGGCTTACGGAATGGAGCCGGATAAACTTAAAGAATACATGGGTGATGCAGAGAAAGAGTCAATGAAGAAAGACATCGCTATCACTAAAGCAGTTGATCTTATCATGGACAACATTAAAGAGCGCGCTAAAGCTAAGAGAAAAACTGATGCCGCTAAAGAAGAGTCTACTGAAGAATAAGATTCCTGCACACAATGGAATTAGATGGACTGGCTCAGAAGCAATTTCTGGGCCGGTCTTTTAAACTTTTATAAAGGAGGATATTATTTATGAGTTTAGTACCTTACGTCATTGAACAGACAAGCAGAGGAGAACGTAATTACGATATATATTCGAGACTTTTAAAAGATCGTATTATATTTTTAGGAGAGGAAGTAAATGAGACAACAGCAAGTCTTGTTGTCGCACAGCTTTTATTCCTTGAGTCGGAGGATCCAAATAAGGATATTCATTTATACATCAACTCTCCGGGAGGAATGGTTACAGCAGGTCTTGCAATCTATGATACAATGCAGTACATCAAATGTGATGTATCAACGATCTGTATCGGACTTGCAGCAAGTATGGGAGCTTTCCTTCTTTCAGGTGGAGCTAAAGGAAAAAGATATGCTCTTCCTAACGCTGAGATCATGATCCACCAGCCATCAGGCGGAGCCAAAGGTCAGGCAACAGAGATCCAGATTGCAGCAGAGAATATATTAAAGACAAAGAAGAGATTAAATGAAATCCTTGCAGCAAATACAGGAAAGCCTTATGAAACAATTGCAGCAGATACAGAAAGAGATAACTACATGTCAGCACAGGAAGCCGCTGAATACGGACTTATAGACAGTGTTATCACACACAGATAAATTTTAATTTATTATAGAGGGTACCCCATTTGGGATGCCCTCAAGCCGCATAGAAGGAGATTAAATAATGGCAGGTAAAAATGATGGAAAAATACGCTGCTCTTTTTGTGGAAAGACACAGGAGCAGGTTGCCCGCTTGATTTCGGGACCTAACGGAGCATTCATCTGTGATGAGTGCATAGATATATGTGCAGAAATTCTTGAGGAAGAAGCGGTCGAGAATGGCGGCGGAAAAGCAGAAGCAAAGGAGGATATCAACCTCTTAAAACCTGAAGAATTAAAATCATTTCTGGATGATTATGTTATCGGACAGGATCAGGCAAAAAAGGTGCTGTCTGTTGCTGTATATAATCACTATAAGAGAGTTCTTGCCGGAGCAGATCTGGATGTGGAGCTTCAGAAGAGCAATATCCTTATGCTTGGACCTACAGGTTCAGGTAAAACACTCCTTGCACAGACACTTGCAAGGATATTAAATGTACCATTTGCTATAGCTGATGCCACGACTCTTACAGAAGCTGGATATGTCGGAGAGGATGTAGAAAATATCCTCCTTAAACTTATACAGGCAGCTGATTATGATGTCGCAAGGGCAGAACATGGTATTGTTTATATAGACGAAATAGACAAGATCACAAAGAAATCAGAAAATGTTTCAATAACAAGAGATGTTTCAGGCGAAGGTGTACAGCAGGCGCTCCTTAAGATATTAGAGGGAACTGTAGCTTCGGTTCCACCACAGGGAGGACGTAAACATCCGCAGCAGGAGCTGATACCTATCGATACAACAAATATCCTTTTCATTTGTGGAGGAGCTTTTGATGGTCTTGAAAAGATCGTAGAGAGCAGAATGGATACTTCGTCAATAGGATTCAACTCAGATGTAAAATCAAAATCAGAGGTAAACGTAGGAGAGGCGTTTAAACATGCTCTTCCTCAGGATTTCGTGAAATTCGGACTTATTCCTGAGTTTATAGGACGAGTGCCGATCACAGTCTCACTTGAATCACTTGACAGAAAAGCTTTGATCCGTATATTACGGGAACCAAAAAATTCTCTTGTAAAACAGTATACAAAGCTTTTAGAACTTGATGGAGTAGGACTTGAATTTACAGATGATGCTGTAAATGCGATAGCTGACAAAGCACTTGAGAGAAAGACCGGCGCAAGAGGTCTTCGTGCGATAATGGAAGCTGTGATGCTTGACATAATGTATAAAGTCCCATCAGATGAATCTATAAGCAGATATGTTATAGATAAAGACATTGTAGAAAAAAACTTAGCCCTTGATGGAGAAGAGAAATCACAGGAATACATTGAGGAGCAGGCTTCATAGGAGATACGCGTGGAAGATATAACGATAGTAATGCCGGCTATTGCCCTCCGTGGGATGTCAATAATGCCGGGAATGATCGCTCATTTTGACATAAGCAGGGATCGTTCACTAAAAGCTGTAGAAGAGTCCATGCAGGCAGACCAGAAGATTTTTCTTGTCACACAGCGTGATGTGGATGTAGAAGAACCGATGCAGTCTGATCTGTATGAGATGGGAATAGTTGCAGAGATAAAACAGGTTGTAAAATTACAAAACGATGTGGTGCGCATACTTATAGATGGAAAAAGCAGGGCAAAGCTTGTAGGATTTACCAGATGTGAGGACTTCCTTGAGGCAGAAATCTGCACATATAATACAGATCTTGAGGGTGTTCCTTCTGACGTCAGGGAAGCTATGCTTGTGGGAGTCAGGGAATCTTTTGAAAAGTATGCGGCCGTTGTCGGCAAAGTGAATAAAGAATTGTTCAGGCAGATTGAAAAATATGATGACATAGAAAAGCTTATAGATTTTGTTACAAATAATCTTCCTGTTTCATATGCACAAAAACAAAAAGTGCTGGGAACAGAGGATATATGTGACAGATACGAGGTGATCGTCGCAATTCTTTTAAAGCAGATCAATGTTACACAGATAAAGAATGATTTTCAGCAAAAAGTAAAGAAAAAGGTTGATAAACATCAAAGAGAATATCTTCTTCGTGAACAGATGAGTGTCATAAGGGAGGAACTCGGGGAAAATGCAGATTCGGAAGCAGATGACTTCCTTAAAAAGACAGAAAGCTTAAATGCTCCGGAAGAAGTAAGGCAGAAGCTTAAAAAAGAAATCGAAAGATACAGAAATTTAAGCGGAAGTTCTTCTGAAAGTGTTGTAGCAAGAGGATACATTGAGACACTTTTAGAACTGCCATGGAATGATATGTCGACAGACAATACAGATCTTGACCGTGCAGAAAAAATTTTAAATGATGATCATTACGGACTATCTGATGTAAAAGAAAGAGTTCTGGAATTCTTATCAGTAAGAAATCTGACAAATAAGGGTGAGAGCCCTATAATATGTCTTGTGGGACCACCCGGAACAGGAAAAACAAGTATTGCATGTTCCATAGCGGCAGCACTTGAAAAGAAATATGTCCGTATATGCCTTGGTGGTGTAAGGGATGAGGCCGAGATAAGAGGACACAGAAAGACTTATGTCGGAGCGATGCCGGGACGTATCATAAATGCATTAAAGACAGCAGGAACAGCTAATCCGCTTATTCTGCTCGATGAGATAGATAAGGTAAGCAGCGACTACAAAGGAGATACTTCGGCAGCACTTCTTGAAGTGCTTGATAGTGAACAGAACAGCCGTTTCAGGGATCACTATGTGGAACTGCCGGTTGATCTTTCGGAAGTTTTATTTATTGCCACAGCAAACTCAGTATCTGATATTCCAAAGCCTCTGCTTGACCGTATGGAGCTTATAGAGGTATCAAGCTATACTGAAAATGAAAAGTTCCATATAGCAAAGGAACACCTTGTCGAGAAACAAAAAGAGAAAAACGGACTGAAAAAAGACCAGCTTACAATAACGGACAGTGCGCTGCGTGACGTGATACGATATTATACGAGAGAGGCCGGAGTCAGAGGCTTAGAGCGCACTATAGGTAAGATCTGCCGTAAAGCAGCAAGACAGATATATCAGAAAAATGAAGAGAGCATAAAGATAAAGAAAAACAATATAAAAGACTATCTTGGAAATGTAAAATATATGCCTGAAAAGAGAAGTGATAAGGCAGATATCGGAATTGTAAGAGGTCTTGCATGGACCAGTGTAGGTGGTGTTACCTTAGAGGTTGAGGTAAATGTGCTTCCGGGCAAGGGAGAACTTGCACTTACAGGGAAAATGGGCGATGTCATGAAAGAGTCAGCACAGGCGGGACTTAGCTATATCAGATCGATAAGTGATAAATATGACATTAAGCCGGAATTTTACAAAGAACATGATATACACATACATATACCGGAGGGGGCAGTTCCGAAGGATGGACCATCAGCCGGTATCACAATGGCAACAGCGATGCTTTCAGCCATAACAAAGAAACCTGTGAGGGCAGATATAGCTATGACAGGTGAGATCACTCTTCGTGGAAGAGTTCTTCCGATCGGAGGATTGAAGGAAAAGCTGCTTGCAGCAAAAAATATCGGAATAAAAACTGTCTGTATCCCAAAAGACAACGAAAAAGATCTTGAGGAAATCTCAAATGAGATAACGGACGGAATGGAAATTATACCTGTAGATAGGTTTGAGCAGGTTGAAAAACAGGCATTTGCCGTTTAATGGCAGAAAGGGATGAAAAATGGTAATCAAAAGTGTTAATCTGGAAACTGTATGTGGAATCACAAGCACGATTCCTGACAATGTGTATAATGAGGTCGCTTTTGCCGGAAAATCAAATGTCGGTAAATCATCTCTCATAAATGCGCTTATGAACAGAAAATCACTTGCCAGAATTTCTTCCCAGCCCGGCAAGACACAGACTATAAATTTTTACAATGTAAACGATGCTATGTATCTGGTAGATTTGCCGGGTTATGGCTATGCCAATGCGAACATAGAAATAAAGGCAAAGTGGGGGCAGATGATCGAAAACTATCTTCACACATCAAAAAAGCTTCAGGCTGTATTTTTGCTGATAGACATAAGGCATGATCCGTCTGAAAATGACATAATGATGTATGACTGGATGGTTAATCAGGGGTTTGCACCGATAATAATAGCTACAAAATCAGATAAATTGAAAAAAACACAGATAGACGCCCATATAAAAGCGATCAGAGAGGTTTTAAATGTCAAGCCGGATACGATCATAATACCCTTCTCATCAATGTCAAAAGAGGGCAGGGAGGAAATCTGGGATTTAATAGATTCACTTGTCTTTGACGAGGAAACCCTTTTAGCAATAAAGCAGGAGGAAGAAGCAAAACGTCTGGCAAAAAAAGAAGCAAAGATCAATGCCTCAGACAAGGCTGCTGGAAATAAAAAGGAGCGCTGGAAAAAAACAGGAAAACCTGTTGCAAAGAAAACACTTGAGCGCAGACAGAAAGCTAAGGGCAAAAATAAGGGCAAAGATAAAGGTAAAAAGAAGTAATTACTACAACAAGTCACAGAAAGGCGAAATTATAAAGAATGAAAAAAAAGTGTAGATTTGTAGGTATAATGTTTTTATGTATCATAATAGTATGTACGATGCTCGTCATGCTATATGAACGCAGCTCCTACAGCAGCACGAAAGAAAAAGGAAGGTTTACAATCGTAACATCTTTTTATCCGATGTACATTGCAATGTTAAATATTGTTGATGGAGCAGATGGCGTAACGCTTGAAAATCTAAGTGAACCGCAGACAGGATGCCTGCACGATTTCCAGCTGACACCGGAAGATATGAAGTTATTATCTACAGCAGATATGTTTGTGATAAATGGCGGTGGAATAGAATCATTCATGTCTGATGTTGCAAAGGCATATCCGGATCTTACAGTTACAGAGGCCTGCAGGGATGTGCAGCTTATTGCTGAGGATGATGAAGATATTGATGTACATGGGGATGGAACAGATACAAACGATCATAGCCATGAAGAAGAACAGGATATAGACAGTGAAGGAACCCATGATCATGACGGGGAAGATCCAGATGATCACGATGGGGCAGGTCACGATCACGGAGATGAAAACGCACATGCATGGATGAGCGTTTCAAGATACAGAACTATGGTATCTACAATTGCAGACGCTTTATCAGAGGCTGATCCATCAAATGCATCTATATATAATTCAAATGCAAAGGAATATGACCAGAAACTTGCAGAATTAGAGCAGGAGGAAAGTCAGATAAAGGAAAAGACAAATGGAAAAGATATAATAATTTTCCATGAAGCATATGAATATGTTGCTGACGACTTTGGGATGAATGTGCGTTATCTTATGGATCTTGACGAGGAACGCTCAGTCAGTGCAGGGGAAGTAAGCGATGTAATAGCTGCTGTAAAAAATGATGGTGTATCGGTCATATTAGCAGAAGAATTATACGGAAAAGATTTAGGTGACACTGTATCACGCGAGACGGATGTAAAAATGGTATATATTGATCCGCTAAATCGTGGAGATTATGATAAAGATAGTTATATAGATGGGATGAAGAAAAACTTTAAGCTTATAGAAGGTGCATTTTAAACATGAAAAAAATAATCGAACCTTGCGGATTTCATTGTATAAAAATTAATAATTTAGGTGTACGGTTTTCTGACCAGATAGTTCTTCATGATATAAATCTGCATATCCACTGTGGATCTTTTAACGTCATAATAGGAAAAAACGGAGCCGGAAAATCTACACTTATAAAGGCGATACTTGACGATATACCGCATACGGGAACTATCGAATTCAAGGATACAAAAGACGGACATATGGCAAAGCTTAAAATCGGCTATGTGCCACAGTCGATCAATATCGAGAAAAATACACCGGTGAGTGTGTACGATCTCATAGCAAGTTACCAGAGTAACTATCCTGTTTTTCTGCCGAAAAGCAAAAAGATCGAGGCAAAGATAAAAGAAAATCTCGCAATTTTTGAGGCGGAGGATCTTATAGATAAGCAGGTATGTAATCTTTCCGGTGGACAGCTTCAGAGAGTGCTGCTGTCAATGGCGATAATGGATGAGCCTAATCTGCTTTTACTTGATGAGCCGGTATCCGGGATAGATCAGAATGGTATGGAACTGTTCTACAAAACAATGGAATATCTGAAGAAAAATTATGATCTGGCGATCATACTTATATCACATGACCTTGATTATGTGGCAAAGTATGCAGATCATGTGGTCCTTCTTGATAAAACAATAGTAAAGCAGGGAACCGTAAAGGAAGTATACGAAAGTCCTGAATTTGAGCAGATTTTTTCAACAGGAGAAGATTCCTGGATAAGAGAGGAGGAAGAAAAATGAATATAGCCTCCTGGTTAAGTTTTGACTTTATGAGAAATGCCCTGATCGCAGTGCTCATTATTACCCCTTTATTTGGAATAATGGGAACTATGATAGTCAATAAAAAGATGGCATATTTTTCGGACGCACTTGGACACTCCGCATTGACAGGAATAGCTGTAGGAGTTGTATTTGGTGTGGGGGATACATCTTTATCTATGGTTATTTTTGCGATCATTTTTGCGCTGCTCCTCAATAAGATAGGAAGCATGAATATGGCATCGACGGATACGATAATTTCAGTATTTTCGTCATGCTCTGTGGCAATTGGTCTTGCTATATTATCAAAAGGCGGAAATTTCAGCAAATATTCAAGCATACTTGTCGGTGATGTCCTTAGCATAACAAAAAAAGAAATATTATATCTTGTTATAATTTTTGTTGTAACAATTATATTCTGGCTGGTTGGATTTAATAAATTAAATGCGATTTGTATTCACAGGACTGTGGCAAAGAGCAAGAGGATCCATGTAAGGCTTATGGACAACCTTTTTGCGGTGCTTGTGGCGCTTATAGTAATGCTCTCCATAAAGTGGATAGGAATACTTATAATAAATGCATTGCTTATCCTTCCGGCAGCATCATCAAGAAATATATCTTCGAATATGCGTGAATATCATCTGTTTTCGGTACTGTTTTCAGTATTTTCCGGAATAGTGGGTCTTGCAGTTTCATATTATACAAATGTTGCAACAGGACCGATGATAGTAATAATCGCGTCTGTCATATACTTTACGACATTTATATACGGCAGGAAATCATCGTAGGAAATTAACTTCAAATTGTATTTTTAGGGATAATCCGCTATACTGATATTAAGTGTAGCGGTTTATTATATTGGAGGCTTAGATGGATAATAAATTAAAATTACCTGTCGGAATCGAAAATTTTGAGGAGATAAGAAAATCAGGCTTTTACTATATTGATAAGACAAGACTTATAGAGCAGCTTTTGCAAAACTGGGGAAAGGTAAATTTGTTCACACGTCCGAGACGTTTTGGAAAAACTCTTAACATGAGTATGTTAAAAAGCTTTTTTGAAATTGGAACAGATAGTTCATTGTTTGAGGGTTTATATATTTCAAATAATACAGAGTTGTGTAATGAATATATGGGAAAATATCCTGTTATTTTTCTATCGCTTAAAGGTGTAGATGGATTGACATTTTCCAAATCAAAGGAAATGCTGTCTGAAATAATTAAAGAAGAGGCGGACAGGCATTACTATCTGAAAAATAGCGAAAAACTGACACAGGAAGACAGAATAAGCTTTCAAAGTATTCTGACTGGAACAGATGAGAATATAGAAAACAGTCTGAAGACATTATCCAGATTTTTGTATAAACATTATGACAGGAAAACAATAATTATAATTGATGAGTATGATGTGCCGCTGGATAAAGCGTTTCAGAATGGTTATTATAAAGAGATGGTCGCGTTGATCAAAGGAATATTCGGACAGGCATTAAAAACAAATGATTTTTTACAGTTTGCTATTTTGACCGGATGTCTTCGCATTTCGAAAGAGAGTATTTTTACAGGACTTAATAACTTTGAGGTTTTATCGATTTTAAATGTCCAGTATGATGAGTGTTTTGGGTTTACGGATGCAGAAGTTAGAAAAATACTCAAAGATTATGGACTGTCGGCTCATTATGCAGATATGAAAGAATGGTATGATGGTTATAGATTTGGAAATACGGATATCTATTGTCCATGGGATGTAATACGATATAGCAAAAGTCTGTGCATGGATGAAGAGGCAAAACCGGAGGATTTCTGGTCTAATTCAAGTGGCAATGCCATTGTCCGCAGATTTATAGACAAGGCAGATGCAAGCACGAAAAACGAAATTGAACGTCTGATAGCCGGAGAATATATAGAAAAAGAAATTTCACAGGAACTGACTTACGAAGAACTTGATGATAAGATTGAAAATCTTTGGAGTGTACTTTTTACAACCGGTTATCTGACACAGCAGGGACGAACTGATGATGATAGATATCGTCTTGCAATTCCAAATAAAGAGATACGAAATCTTTTTATAAAGAAAGTCAGAGAGTGGTTTCGTGATGCATCAAAAAATGACGGAAAGGCGCTTGAGGAATTTTGCAATGCATTTATTCAAAAGAATTCACAGAAGATTGAACAGCTTTTTGGCGATTATCTGTGGAATACTATAAGCATACGTGATACCGCAGTCGCAAAGGAAAAGAAGGAGAACTTTTATCATGGTATTTTATTGGGACTACTTGGCTATAAGTCAAATTGGATCATAAAATCGAATGCTGAGTCCGGAACGGGGTATAGTGATATATTGATAGAAGCACCAGATAACAGAACAGGGATAGTTATCGAACTAAAATATGCTGAAAATGGAAATATGGATAAAGCATGCCTGGATGCAATAAAACAGATTGAAGAAAAAGATTATGTTGGAAGGCTTAAACAGGATGGCATGCGAAATTTTATCAGCTATGGAATAGCATGTTATAAAAAAGATTGCAAGGTTATGCTGAAATAGAGACAATAAAGAAGGGTATTCAAAGTGTTGAATACCCTTTAATTATGCTATGCGGCTATATTAGCTTTCGGTAGAATTTGTTGATGCACCATCTTTCCATTTCTGGAATTTTTCTACGACAGCATCGTATGTATCCTTACACAATGACGGAAGCTCGGCTCCCCAATCGCCTGTTGCCTGTTTGTAACCTTTTTTGAATGCTTCTAAGAGCATATCTGCCTTATCTGGATCATCACCTGAAAGAGCTTTGGCGAAATCCAAGATTCTGTCGGATGTCTGATCGACACCCCAGTAACCATCCTCTGCGATATCTTTTTTAGCCTGTGCAATGGTGTCAGCATCTACAGTCAGATTTTCAAAGAGACTCTTAAGTCCCTGAGACTTGTTCCATGTAGAAGCCTGACCGGACATAGACTTGCGTACAATATCGATAAGGTTTTGTTTCTGCTTTTCGGCATCATCCTTTAAGGCTTTGACTATGGCTGAACGGTCAGCTGTGCTTGTCTTTTTTGCTGAAGTGTTGTCAGAAGCCTTCTTTGAGTCAGAACTGCTTGAAGACTTTTCATATACAGCGGCAGTTTCATCGAATGTGCTGGTTAATTTGCTGGCAGCTGCCGAATCCTTTTTGGCAGTAGTGGTGCTATTTGCTGCTACAACAGTAGAAGCTACATTTGAAATAGATGTTAAACTCATTATTTAATCCCTCCTTGGTATAAATGTGCTGGAATCCCTTCCTTGTATATTATATTTATCGGAAGAAGTACAGGATAAATTAATATGGAATAAAAATTTGAGTGTGTAAAGTTACTATTGAAAATCTATACCTGATGGTACAGAGTGAAGATGAAGAGAAAAAGATGGATTTTGCAGTGTTACTTGGTAATATGTATATAGTATGTATTTTAAATTAAGAATATAAGGAGATACTTGAGTCAACATATGATGGAAGTGCGCAGACTATATCATTTGAGACAGACAGATTTTCTACATATGCTATCACATATACAGACACATAGGAAAAATCTGACATAACAGAGAATCCATCAAATGACAACGCAGCACCTGACTCTGACAACACAAATAGCAGTACAAACAGCGTCCAGACACCAAAAGCAGCAACCGCAAGAAGGGTTAATGTAAAAACTACACCGACAGGCAGAAAATACGCATCTCCTATAACAGGAGATAACACACCGAATGCATGGGGCTATATGGCTGCAATGGTAATTGCCGTTGGTGTGATACTTGCTTCAAGAAAGAAAAAAAGTAAATAAAGGTTGATTTAAATACCATTTTTGGTTACCATATTATTAAATGATAATCTGCATAGGAAAGAGGTAATAAGATGGTCACTATCAAAGAAATAGCAAAGTACTGCGGTGTTTCGATTGCTACGGTTTCCAACATCATAAACGGAAAGCCGAATGCAAGTGAATCGACAAAGCAAAAAGTACTAAAGGCGATAGACGAACTTAATTACACTCCAAACTATGTTGCAAAAAACCTTAGAACCCAGAAAAGCAAAACGATCGGTGTAATAGTAGAAGACATAACAGTCTTCTGCGCACCGGAAATAATTGACGGAATCACGCAGTGCAGTGAGGAAAGAGGATATAATATCCTCTTTACCAATCTGCGTCTGTACCAGAAACTTGGCGACACATATTATGATGATGAAAATCTGCCGGATTTAATCCAGAGCCAGACAAAGGATTTTAAGTCAAAGCAGGTTGATGGAATAGTATATGTCGCCACACATGAGAGAACCCTTAAATGTTTTAAGGGAAGGCTGGATGTTCCGGCTGCAATGGCATATGGCATGACAGATTCAAAAGAACACTCATCGGTGATCGTGGATGATCTGTATGGTGCGCATAAACTGATCGACTATGTCATTGCAATGGGGCACAGGAGAATAGGTGTCATTACCGGTAAATACTCAAGTATCCATACGAATGACCGACTGGAAGGCTACAAAAAGGCTTTGGCGGAACATGGCATAGAGTTTGATCCGCGATTTGTCGTGAAAGGCGACTGGACGAGAAAGAGCGGATATGACAACACAGACAGCCTTCTGGATTTAGGTGTCACAGCTATTTTCTGCATGAACGATATCATGGCAGGAGGCGTGTATGACCGTCTTGAGGCAGAGGGACTTGTTCCAGGAGATGACATCTCGGTTGTGGGATTTGACAACCGTGAACTGGCCACATTCTGTGAGCCTGCGCTTACTACGATATCGCTTCCTCTTTTTGATATAGGATACGAAGCATGCCGGCGGGTGATAGAGGACATCGAGAAAGAAGATGATCTGCCTCTTTGTGCACAGATAATACCGGTTAAAGGAAAAATGTACATAAGAGATTCAGTTAAAGATATAAACTGATACTTATGACACATGAAAAGTTGACAAAGTAAAACGTTTAAATTTGTTATCTTCTCACAAAAGTAAAACGTTTTAAGTAAAACGATTGACAAGAGAATTTAATATATGTTAAAAAGGAAAGGAAAGTTGATCTGGCAGCTTTCCTTTTTTTATGATACATGTTAAACGATTTAATTAAACGTTTTGCATAATATTTATGAGGTTTTGTTTACAGCATTTTGGAGAGAATTTTAAGAGGACAGGAGGCAGCATGGAAAAGGCAGCAAATTCAAGTATTTCACTTAAAAATATAAAAATTACAGATAAATTCTGGAACAAATATATACATCTCGTTAAGGATGTGATCATCCCATATCAGTGGGATATATTAAATGACAGGATAGATGATGTGGAGACAAGCCACTGCATAGAGAATTTCAAGATCGCTGCAGGTGAGAGCGAGGGCAGCTACTATGGCGCAGTATTTCAGGATACGGATGTGGCGAAATGGCTTGAGGCAGTAGGGTTTGTATTAAATTACTGTAAGGACGACAAACTGGAAAGTCTTGCAGATGAGACGATAGAACTTATCGGAAGGGCACAGCAGCCGGATGGATATTTAAATACATATTTTACGATAAAGGAGCCGGATGGCCGCTGGAGCAATATCACAGAGGGGCACGAACTTTACACAGCAGGTCATATGATAGAGGCGGCTGTAGCATATTTCGAGTCGACAGGAAAGAGAAGATTTCTCGATATAGTATCTAAATTCGCAGATCTTATATGTGATACATTCGGCAGTGGTAAAGGTCAGATACATGCATATCCGGGACATCAGGAAATAGAACTTGCACTCGTAAAGCTATACCGGGTCACAGGCAATAAAAGATATTTAGATCAGGCGAAATATTTTATAGATGCAAGAGGCAAAGGCGAGAACTGGTTCCTTAAGGAACAAAAATTAAAACATAAATTAATTTTTCCGGAGTTTGCAGATTATGATCCTAAGTATTCACAGTCAGATGTACCTGTAAGACAGCAGAAATATGCCGAAGGGCATGCTGTAAGAGCCAATTACATGTACTCAGCTATGGCAGATGTGGCATACGAGTACAGTGACGACGGACTCATGGATGCGTGCGGGAGACTGTGGGATGACATGGTTCACAGACAGATGTATATAACAGGAAGTGTAGGTTCATCCGGTATACTCGAAAGATTTACAACAGATTATGATCTTCCAAATGACTGCAATTACTCAGAAACATGTGCGACGATAGCACTTGCGATGTTTGGAAAGAGAATGGCGGACATAAAAAAAGATGCATCATATATGGATGTCGTGGAAAGAGCATTGTACAATACTTTACTTTCTGGAATAGCGATGGACGGAAAAAGTTTCTTCTATGTAAATCCGCTTGAAGTATGGCCGGCAAACTGCATACCGCGCACATCAAAAGAACATGTAAAACCTGTAAGACAGAAATGGTTCGGGGTTGCCTGCTGCCCACCGAATATCACGAGGACGCTCGCTTCACTTGGACAATATATATACTTTAAGGATGAGGAAAAAATATATGTAAATCTTTATGTCGCAAATGAGACAAAGACGACTATAGGCGGCAATGAATTTACGATGAAACTCGACGGGGATTTCCCATGGAATGAAAATATCAGTTTTAAGCTGAGCGGGGAAAAAGCTTCAAAGGGAACAATCGCATTCAGAATACCTGAATATGCACAGGGGTTTGAGATATCACATAACGGGGAAATGATATACAAAGCCGGCGGAGAAATTTATAAACAGGATGGTATAAAGATAGAAAACGGTTACATCGAGATAACAGGAGAATTTAAAGAAGAGATATTTGACATAAAGGTTGATTCAAAACCTGTGTTTGTACACGCAAATCCATTAGTCAGGGCAGACTCAGGAAAAACCGCGATAATGAAAGGTCCGCTTGTTTATTGTATAGAGGAGACAGATAACGGAGATAATCTTGCATCTGTTTTTGTTGACACAGACCAGAAACTTGAAGAAATCTATAATGACAAGCTGCTCGGGGGATGCAGTGAGATTCATTTAAGGGGTAAAAAGATTTCTGACGAAGGCTGGAATGATAAAAAATTATATCAGCCTATAAGAAATAAATATACGGACGTTACGCTTCGCGCAGTTCCGTATTGTTACTGGGGTAACCGCCAGACCGGTGAAATGCTCGTCTGGATAAAGGAAACAATATAATTATATTTTAGGGGAAGGAAAAGCTATGGGGAAAAATGTAAAGACCAGGCAAAGGGTGACGGCATGTGCCATGTCGGCAGTTATGCTGTCATCATTGGTTGGAATTTTACCGCAGAGTACGGTAAGTGCCCAGCCACAGTCAGACTCCATCTCAAATGGAAGTCTTAAAGCGCAGATTGGGGATCTCGGTCAGATTTCCAGCCTGCAGATCAAAAACAACCGCACAAACAATAACGGCGGAGATGTAAACTTTGTATTACCAAATGATACTGCGGCACAGAACAATGAAGCGCACCAGTGGATGGGAGAAATGATCTTCTCCTACAGGACAAGCAAGGATGGAGATTTTGCCGGTGATAATTCAGGGTTTGTGGAAGTTGACACAAATAAAACGCTCGCAGCAGGCGGTTCGACAACATATTCAAATGCCTCAGAGAATCTGAAGGATAATCCATATATAGAAAAAACAGCAACTGACGATAATGTTACAGTTAAATTTAAAGGTCAGGATGAAGATTCAACGGATGAACGTACAATGAAAGGCTTTGACGTTACATCGGAATATGACATGGGCACAGATGATGGTTCAATGCAATGGAATATAACATTGGAAAACACCGGTGGAAACTACATAGAATTCGGTGATGTGGGACTTCCGATGCCATGGAACAGTGCTTACAGCACGATCGATGATACATACAATAACAGAGTTACTGTACATACATATGCAGGAGCGGACAGCGGTTATGCATATGCTATAAGGTGCAGCGGTGAGGGAAACTATATGCTTTTTACACCGGTCACATCAACAGGTGCAAAGATAGAGTATATAGACAACTGGGTAGGTTCTGTAAATGGTGTAGAAGGTACACGTTCAGGTAATCTTTATAAGGGATGGACAAGTGATTCGGGTAATTTTTATCCGGGACTTCAGGTTTATTATATCCATTCCAGGGATATCCAGAAAACAGGAAAAGGATATTTTACGGACGCATCAAGTCTTGTATTAAAACCGGGCGAGAAAAAGACTTACAGCTTTAAATTCTCAGCTGTAAGAGCCGGAGATAATTCACCGCAGACAAGTGCAGATGACCCGAATAATTCATCCGACTCGGTGGAAGAGAGAGAAAATAATATGCGTTCTATCCTTTACAGGGAAGGACTTATAGATGCCGTTGCGGTTCCGGGATTCCAGACAGCGATAAATATGTCTACAAAGCTTGATCTTCATTATGATGAAAGCCAGGTGTCGGATGTGAGTGTGGATGTGCAGTGTATACACGAAAATGATCCGTGGGATGAGAAACACATACCACAGCAGACTGTAACAGATGATGGAATTAATCTTGTAAACAATAGCAGATCAGTAGAGCACGGTGGTGATGCCACGGCTGAACTGGTTGAGACAAAGACGGTAAATGGTGAGACGCATCACATTTATAACATTGATTTTAAATGTATAGGAAATAACAGTGTACGCATCAATTACAAATCAAATGGCGAGCAGAAATTTACACAGTTTGAATTTAATGTTTTAGACGAATTAAATAAGACAATAAATGCCCACTCAGATTTTGCCGCAGCACAGTCACAGGACAATGATGAAAACAGCGAAACATATGGTATATACAGTGACTGGTATTTTGCAAGCGGACGGGACAGTAAGCAGCAGGATCACTGGGGAGATGACTGGAGCCATGATAATATAAATTTCATGGCGATGAAAAACTACCTTGATCCAAAGGCTGATGAGATAGAATCAATTGAGAAATATCTTATTGATTTCATGTGGGACAATTACATGAAAAATACACAGGACAGCTATACAGTCGCAAACTATCTCAGAAACTCAGGAATATACAGCGATGCCTCTGTTCCATACACCAGAACATATTCAGAGGTAATGGAGGCTACAGGATTCTTTAATATGTACCGTATAGAAAAGGCATATCCTGATCTTATCGAGTACAGAAAACCGGCAGAGTGGTATCTGGAAAAAGCATATGGAATTTATATTAACCGCGTAAATGCATATGAGATCGGATACTATGGCGAGCAGCAGATTCCACAGATGATAGAAGCTCTGTATGATGAGGGAATGGACGAGGAAGCCGAAAAGCTGCAGAACCTTTTTGCAAAAGAAAAAGGAACAAACATGACAAGAGCCGCTTATCCATATGGTTCAGAGTTTGAGTATGATAATACCGGTGAGGAGGGTGCATATTCAGCAGCCAAAGCATTGCGAAAATATTATCCTGACAGCTCAGATACAGATAAGGCATTGAGCCAGATGGAAAAGGCAGAGTGGAAGACGCGTGCAATGCGTGGATTACAGCCGACATGGTATCAGTATGCAGATCCTGTGTTCAGGGGCGGTGAGACATGGTGGAATTTCCAGTACACAGCTTCACTTGCAGGATACATAATGGATGACTGGCTCAGATACGAGGATACAACAGCCGATACAGATGAAACAGCATGGTCACAGCGGATGAACTATGCAGCAAAATTATCAAACTTAAACGCAATAAACATGGGACAGATATCTTCAGAATATATCGGAAACACAAGCTGGAGATATACAATGTCAAAAGGCGGTGTCGGAGCACAGGATGTAAATGACCGTGGAACACGCGTTATGAATAACGGCTGGAACGATTTTTCAGGAGAGAGCGACGAGGGAATATACGGCTCACTTCTTTCTATAAGCTCTGATGTTGTTACAGATCCAATTTTCGGGCTCACAGGATATGGCTGCGATGTGTCTAAAAGTGGAGATGTATATACAGTGACACCACTTGACGGAATAGGCAAACGTATAAACATAATTGACGGAAAAGTCTATGTAGAGCTTGAACAGGATTCATGCACACAGGCTGTTATAAATAAAAATGGCGCAGTCATGAATCTTACTGTAAATAACACTACAGGAAAAGAGCATCTTTTAAAGATCAGCTTAAGCGGAGCCGGAGTAGGTGACGGATATTATGACATCACAGCAGAATGTGGTGACAGCTCAAACCAGAACCAGTGTTATGTAAAGGATAATGAAGGAACTGCATATGTTGTAGTACCAGAAGGAGAATCCGCACAGATAAGCATCACAAAGAAGGATGGTGGAGAAAATGAAGAACCAAAGATATATGATATAAAAACAGATGAGAACCCACAGGCGCTCACAGCATTTAACGTAAAAGCAAGTGCATATGATGACGGTGCACCATCCGGAAGACTTACATACAAATGGGAAAACGTAGAGAAACCGGAAGGAGCAGAAGTTTCATTTACATCTGAGTCACAGACATTTACAGATATAACTGCCTCATTAGATGGGGAATATAAATTTAAGCTTACAGTAAATGATGGAAAGCTTTCCACAGAAAAGACTATAACAGTAAATGTCGGAAGACCTGACGAAAAGAAGGCTCCTGTTATAGATAAGGCGGAAGCTGTTCAGGATAACATAAACACTACAACAGCAAAGCTTAATTCATCTGCAACAGCAGACACTACATATGAAAATACACTCACATATCAATGGAAAGTGGCAGATCAGCCGGAAGGAACAAAAGCAGTTATTGCAGATGCAGACAAAGCAGATGCGGTAATGAAAGCATACACTCCGGGAAAATACACATTAGAGCTTACTGTCACAGACAAAAAAACAGGTGTATTTGATGAGGATACAGTTACAACAAAGCAGGTAACAGTGGACATGACAGGCGATGTCGATGGAATTGACAGGACAGACACTATAATAACAGGAAAAGGTGAAAAGCCATCGCTTCCTGATACAATGGAGATAGTCCATCCTGACGGAACACTGGCTGCAGATCAGATAGTATGGGATGAAATCCCAGAAGATTCATACAACAATGAAGGAACATTCAGTGTCAGTGGTACAGTAAAAGGAACAGAACTCAAGGCTATAGCAAACGTTATGGTTGTTTCTGGGAAAAAAGTAAATGCAGCACTTAGCGCAACAGCGAGCGCAATAGTAAACACACCGGAAGACCTGGGTGGTGTGGCTGGACTTAATGATGGCTATGAGCCGGCTGGTTCACGCGATACATCACATGGTGTATGGCATAACTGGCTTGGCGGAAACCAGAGTGGTGATGCATGGGTAGAGTACGACTGGGACAAGGAAATCGTTATCTGCCAGTCAGATGCATATTACTTTACAGATGGAAACTTTGCACCTAAGAGCGTAAGCTACCAGTACAAGGATTCAAACGGAAACTGGCAGGATGTAAAGAATGCCAAGGGATTAGGCGTAGAGCTTGATAAGTATAATACGACAACATTTACACCGGTAAAAACAACTGCAATAAGGATGATCATGTCACCAAAGACTTTAGGATGCGGTGTTATAGAGTGGAAAGTGTGGGGATATTCCGACAACACAGTTGATAAGCAGCAGCTTCGTCAGGTGATCGACCACGCAAATGCGCTTGACCTTGATCTGTTTGCTCTTACAGATGATGAAAAAGAAGCATTTAAGGCACAGATAAAAGAAGCACAGCAGGTAAGCGATGACAAAGAAGCCGATCAGACAGCAGTGGATATAGCATCAGAAAAACTTGCAAAAGCTATCACCAGACTGTCATCAGAGGATGGAAATCTTGCATACTCTGCAACGGCATCCACAAGCTATGTATCAGGCTGGGAATCGCTTGCAGCAGTGAAAGATGGAAAAACGGCTGAAAAATCATACAATACGAACTGGGAAATCCCTAAATATGGTTCATGGGGAAATGTCAGCAGTTCTGAGTCGATAACATATACATGGGACAGTGCAGTAGAACTGCAGAAGGCAGATATCTATTTCTGGTATGACGGAGAAGAAGGCAGCTACACAAGTGGAGGAATAAAGGTACCGGCAGACTATATATATGAGTACCTCGACGGAAACGGAAACTGGCAGAAAGTTTCCACAGAGTCATCATATGAAAAAGCTATGGATCAATTCAATACAGTAGAATTTACTCCTGTAAAGACGACTGCGATAAGAGTTACAATGCAAAAGCAGGCAAAAGATAATAATGGAGTCGGAGTTATTGAATGGAAAGTCTATGGTGCTTCCGTAAAAGCTGACAAAACAGAGCTTGCAGCTGCAATAGAGGCTGCAAAGGCAGTAGATGGCACTAAATATACAAAAGAAAGCTATGATGTGCTTATAAGCGCACTTGAAGAAGCGCAGAAAGTAATGGACGATGACAGTGCATCGGATACACAGATAAAAAATGCGGCAGAATCATTAAATGCAGCAAAGGATGCACTTGAAAAGGCAAAGGACAAAGAAAATCTTGCACTTGATGCCAAAGCAGAAGGAATATGTGATTATACAAATGACCTTGGTGGTGTCGCTGCGTTAAATAACGGAGTTGAACCATCATCATCAAATGATAAATCTGCGTTAGTATGGCATAACTGGAATGACAGATATGAAGCAGGAACTACCACTGTACAGAATGCGTGGTTAAGCTACAGCTGGGATGAAGAAGTTGTTTTAGACAGCACAGATGTATATTATTTCACAGATTTTGGCGGAATAATGATGCCTAAAGAAGTTAAATTCGAGTACAAGGATGCAGATGGAGACTGGAACGAGATCAAAGACGCAAAGGGACTTGGCTGTGAGGTTGATAAGTACAATACGACAGAGCTTGGACAGATAAAGACCACAGCTCTGCGTATGGTCATGGTTCCACAGAAGATGAGTGAGGCTGATCCTGTTCACGGAGTCGGTGTCATCGAGTGGAAAGTAAAAGGAAAATATGTTAAAGATATAGACAATACTGATCCACAGATCGAGGGCGCAGAGGACGGAAAGACATACTGTAATCCTGTAAAGATAAAGGTTACAGATGAAAATCTCGACACGGTTACAATAAAAGTAAATGGTGAAAACGAGACAACTATAACATTAGATGAGGATGGATGCTATGAAGTCGGCGCAGCAGAAGGCACGCAGACGATCACAGCAAAAGACAGATCAGGAAATACAAAGACACTTACTATAAGAGTAAATAATGGACACACAGGCAAAATAGCAGACTGCCACACTAAGGCAATATGTGAAGTATGTGGTGAGGAATACGGAGAATTTAATCCGGATGTCCACACAGGCGGTACAGAAGTAAAGAATGCGAAAGCTGCAACCGTAAAAGAGGAAGGCTACACAGGAGATACATATTGCAGGGGCTGCGGAGAAATTATTTCAAAAGGAGAGGCTATCGAAAAAATAAAAGATGACACAGCTAAAGACGATAAGGATGATATTGCAAAGGGTGATATATCATATACAACGGTTGTTGATGAAAAGGCAGCTGCCACAAAGATAGATGTGGATGAAGAAAAGCTTATCGGAAAACTAGTCAGCGACAAGACGATTTTCTCTGATGAAGAAAGGGCTGTGATCGCTGCCGGAGGAAAAGTAAACTTAAAACTTACAGTAAGCGATATAACTGAAAGTGTAAGCAAAGAAGATAAAGAAAAAGTAAGCGCTAAGCTTTCTGACGGCAAAATAGGAATGTATTTAGACATAAACCTTTTTGCAGAGATAAACAAGGCAGACGGAAGTGCTTACCAGGCTGACAAAAAGATAGCAGAACCTGGAGAAAGCTTTAGCATTTCTGTTACAATACCGGTCGGATTACTTGATGTTGAGGATGGTTTTACAAGAACATTCCATGTGATAAGAGTACATGACGGAGTGGCAGAGATACTAGACACAGCATATAACGAAAAGAGCAGAGAGCTTACATTTAAGACTGACAGATTCTCAACATATGCCATTGCCTACACTGACAAAGCAGATGATTCAGAAAATGATGTCAAAGACGATAGTAAAGAAGATGACAGTAAAAAAGATGATAGCAGAAATGACATTAATATCGGATCAGAGGCAGGAAAAACGGATAATACCGACAGAAACAACACAGACAAAAACAGTACAGACCAAAACAACACAGATAAAAATAATGCAGACGAAAACAGCACAGACCAGAACAATGCAGGCAGCATAAATAATGGAGAAAATGCTGGAAACAACATCACAGATACAGATGAACAGACAAATGTTTCCGGAAGTACTTCAGACAATGCAATAAATAAAAAGAGTAATGCAAAACCAAGTGCAAACAGCAAGAATAATATCAAAAATGCCCGTTCAGTAAAAGGCGGAGATGACAATATGTCTGCAGCATGGATCCTTCTTGTAATGTTTGGAGCAGCAATCGTGATGCAGGGAATGAGGATTAAGAAAAGATCGTAAGTGGATTTTAGCATTTTTGTGTTGCAAGTAAGGAAACATAATAGTAGAATGAATAAAAAGCTTACACAATAGGTTAACGTATTAGTGTAATAACGCAGTTAAAGGAGAGAATTATGTACACACTTGACGACATCAAAAATGTAGATCCAGAAATCGCATCAGCCATCACAGATGAGTTTGACAGACAAAACAGCCATATCGAGCTTATTGCATCGGAAAACTGGGTAAGTCCTGCTGTTATGTCAGCAATGGGAAGCATCCTTACAAACAAATACGCAGAGGGATATCCGGGAAAGAGATATTACGGTGGATGTGAATGTGTAGATGTAGTTGAAGACCTTGCAAGAGAAAGGGCAAAAGAACTTTTCGGATGTGAATATGTAAACGTACAGCCACATTCAGGCGCACAGGCCAACATGGCTGTACAGTTTGCGATCCTTAAACCGGGTGATACGGTGATGGGAATGAACTTAGACCACGGCGGACATCTTACACATGGTTCTCCAGTCAATTTTTCGGGTACATATTTTAACATAGTTCCTTACGGAGTAAATGATGAAGGCTTCATCGACTATGATAAGGTAAGGGAAATCGCACTTGAGTGCAGACCAAAGATGATAATTGCCGGAGCGTCAGCTTACGCAAGAACTATCGATTTTAAGAAATTCCGTGAGATTGCAGACGAGGTGGATGCTGTACTTATGGTTGATATGGCACATATTGCGGGACTCGTTGCAGCAGGACTTCATCCAAGCCCGATCCCATATGCACATGTCACAACAACAACAACACATAAAACTCTCCGTGGACCACGTGGTGGAATGATTCTCTGCAGTCAGGAAATGCAGGATAAATACAACTTCAACAAAGCTATTTTCCCAGGAACACAGGGCGGACCTCTTATGCATGTTATCGCAGCAAAAGCTGTATGCTTTAAGGAGGCACTCCAGCCTGAGTTTAAAGAGTACCAGAAGCAGATCATAAAAAATGCCCAGGCTCTCTGCAAGGGATTACAGGAAAGAGGAATCAAGATCGTCTCAGATGGTACTGATAACCACCTTATGCTTGTTGACCTTACACCATTCGGACTCACAGGAAAGGCAATAGAGAAACTTCTTGACCAGGCACATATCACAGCAAATAAAAACACGATCCCTAATGATCCTCAGAAGCCATTTGTAACAAGTGGTATAAGACTTGGAACACCGGCAGCTACATCAAGAGGATTAAAAGAGGATGATTTTGACAAGGTTGCAGAGGCAATCGCTATGATAATAAAAGATGGCGAGGCAGCAGTAGAGCCTGCAAAAGCGATCATAAAGGAACTTACAGACAAATATCCACTTAAGGATTTCCGTTAAGATTTAAATCTTAATTACATGAGAAAATATTAGTATGAGTAAAATTGAACGAATAATAATGTTCGAAGGTGGAGTCGAGACATTAGATTATTTTTCAAGACAAATGGGCCAGGCGTTTGAAGCGCATGGCCTTTTGGTCTTTTATTTTAATCTTGAAGATGCTGCCTCGGATATTAAAAAAGTAAAAAAATTCATCCTGTCAGGAAAAACGGCGATCGTTACATTTAATTTTGAGGGCTTCGAGCGGGAGGAATATATATACGACCACGTAAGAGGCTATATATGGCAGCATTTTGACATAGAGATATATAATATAGCCGTAGACCATCCATATTTTTACGATAACAGATTTGAGCATCTGCTTGAGGATGACAAAATCCTGCCTGGACTCATAAAAAAGTATCATCATCTGTCAATAGACAGGGAGCATCAGAAATATATGCGCACATTCTATCCGCAGTTTGACGAAGCCGGATTTCTTCCACTTGCCGGAACCAGACTGGATGGAAAAAGTGCCGACACTGTCATATGTGATAAGATAGCTAAAGAAACAAAAGCAAAAGACAAATCAAGAGATATAATTTTCACAGGAAATTACACGGACTTAGCCTTTTTTGACCAATATATTTATGGAATAAACGATGAATATGCACAGTTTTATATGGGAATGATAGATGATCTCATCGCAAACCCGGACAAGACGGTTGAAAATGTAATAATATCACACTGCAATGAGGAGATGGGACCACAAAGACTTAGTGATCTTCGTGTGCCGATACATAAAACTATATTTGTAGATATGTTTGTGAGGAGCTATTTCAGAGGTAAAATGATACAGACGCTCGCAAATGCAGGATTTGAGATTGCGGTTGTCGGTGCAGGTTGGGAAACACTGCCATTAAAGAAACCAAACCGTTTTACGATAATTCCGCAGACTAACTCAAGGAGGTGTCTTGAACTCATAAAGGACAGCCGCATATCAGTAAATATTATGCCATGGTTCAAAAACGGAGTGCATGACCGTGTGTTTAATTCCATAATAAATGACACAGTATGTTTTACGGATGGAAGCGGTTATTTAAACGAGGTGCTTAGCGATGGGGAAGGCCTTAGATACTATGATCTTAATGATCTAAGCGCAAAAAGTGACGGTAGCCATATAGTTGACGGTATGGAAAAGCTTTTATCAGATTATGATAAGCTTGATTCAATGGCTGAGGCAGGAAAAAAGATCGTATCTGCAGATCACACATGGAAAAACCGTGCAAAAAAACTTATGGAATTGTTTTCGTGATGAAATGCTTTATGTTATGAAATACTTGCAATTTAAGGCTTTTCAGAGTAAAATATGAAAAGATTGTAGCTTTATAAGAGAAATAAGTTACAAAAGATTATAAAACAATTTGGAGGAATTATGATAGACTTAAAGTTTTTAAGAGAGAATCCAGAACTCGTTAAAGAAAACATAAAAAAGAAATTCCAGGATCACAAGCTTCCATTAGTTGACGAAGTGATCGAATTAGATAAGAAGGCCAGAGAGGCTAAGCAGGAAGCTGATGATCTTCGTTCAAAAAAGAATCAGATATCAAAGCAGATCGGTGCGCTTATGGCACAGGGCAAAAAAGAAGAGGCAGAGGCTGTAAAGGCAGAGGTCGCAGAGATCTCAAAACGTCTTACAGAGCTTGAGCCACTTGAGAAAGAATATCAGGATAAAGTATTAGAGGATATGATGAAAATCCCAAACATCATCGATCCATCAGTACCTATCGGAAAAGACGATACATTCAATGTAGAAAATGAAAAATTCGGGGAGCCTGTAGTTCCTGATTTTGAGATACCATATCACACAGATATCATGGAGAGATTTGACGGAATAGATCTTGATGCAGCAGGAAAAGTTGCAGGAAATGGATTTTATTACCTCATGGGAGATATCGCACGTCTTCACTCTGCTATGACATCATATGCAAGGGATTTCATGATCGGTAAGGGATTCACATACTGCATCCCACCATTTATGATCCGTTCAAATGTCGTAACAGGTGTTATGAGCTTTGAGGAAATGGATGCCATGATGTACAAGATCGAGGGAGAAGATCTTTACCTTATCGGAACATCAGAGCACTCAATGATCGGTAAATTTATTGATACAATAAATGACGAAGCTAAGCTTCCTTACACTCTAACAAGCTACTCACCATGCTTCCGTAAGGAGAAAGGTGCTCACGGAATTGAGGAGAGAGGTGTTTACCGTATCCATCAGTTCGAGAAGCAGGAGATGATCGTTGTATGTAAGCCTGAGGACTCAAAAGAATGGTACGAGAAGATGTGGAAATACACAGTAGAGCTTTTCAGAAGCCTTGATGTACCGGTACGTACACTTGAGTGCTGTTCAGGAGATCTTGCAGACCTTAAGGTTAAATCATGTGATGTAGAGGCATGGTCACCAAGACAGAAGAAATACTTCGAGGTAGGAAGCTGCTCAAACCTTGGCGATGCACAGGCAAGACGTCTCAAGATCCGTGTAAAGGGTGAGGATGGAAAGAAATATTTTGCCCATACATTAAACAATACAGTAGTTGCTCCACCACGTATGCTCATCGCATTCCTTGAGAACAACTTAAATGCAGATGGATCTGTAAACATCCCTAAGGCACTTCAGCCATACATGGGTGGAACAGAGAAGCTTATCCCAAAGCACTAATTTTTGAAATAAGTTAGTTCATGTAAATATAACAGCCGTAGCTGCGATTGATCAAATGAAAGATAAATCGCGGTTACGGCTGTTTGGTTGTATATTAGGACATTATCATAAATGGTTCATATCATGCAAATTTCTTTTGATAAACGGCATTGACACCAAATGTGATACCACATATAATATAGACAGGAGGTATTCAGAATGTCAAAATGGGATAAACTATTAACGAGAATATGTGCTTTATCAAAAGACCTCCGGTTTGATGAATTGCGTAAGGTATTGGAAAGCTATGGATATGTAATGAATGCCCAAAAGGGCGGGAGCAGTCATTACACGTTCAGAAAAGCCGGATGTCAACCGATTACGATACCGAAGCATGAACCTATCAAAAAAGTGTATGTAGAGATGGTAAAGCAGATTGTGGAAAGTGAGGCGGTGAATGATGAAAACGCTGAATGATTATTTTACAATGAATTATCGTATGGAAATTGTAGAGGATAAGGATGAGGGTGGCTTTGTGGTTTCATTTCCGGAGCTTCCGGGATGTATTACCTGTGGAGAAACAGTAGAATCCGCTGTTGCAAACGCTTTAGATGCCAAGAAATCATGGTTAGAAGCGGCTATGGAAGAGGGTATTGAAATCCATGAGCCGGACAGCTTAGAGGATTATTCTGGACAGTTTAAACTTAGAATTCCACGAAGTCTTCATCGCTCCCTTGCAGAACATTCTAAGAGGGAAGGTATCAGCATGAATCAGTATTGTGTATATCTTCTTTCCAAAAACGATGCAGCTTATTCAAAATTATAGACTAGATGAAAAAGGAGGTGTTCTGTTATGTTTTTTCTTATAGCGAAGGATAATGAATGGGCTGGATTGCTTAGTAGTCTGGATATGTTTTCTGATGATTTTATGGAAGAAGGACGGATACAGCCTGAAGTTCAGGTAAGGGAAGATTTCTAATGAATTTACAGGGAAGAAAATCCCTTACCAAAAACTTCACTAGTGCTCATCACAGACATAAAAGCATGCAGTTTATTCTGATGTATGAAGCTTCTCAGCTCCACGGCCTGCTTCTTTGTGAGTGTGCTGAAAACGATATAGTTTCTCTCGCCGGTATAGGCACCTCTGGCCTCGACATATGTGGCACTCTTCTCCAGAGTGTTGGTGATGTAATCGCATATCACATCCTTGTCATCGCAGATAAGCATTATGGATTTTCTGAGCATGATGTTTTCGATGATGGCATCAATCATAAATGATTTCACAACAAGTCCGACAAATGAATAGAGTGCCGTTTTTATATCAAACACGAAGCAGGCGATTATGATCATCACAAGGTCAGTGAGGAAAAGAGCCATGCCGATATCCTCTATGTGGGTGTATTTTTTGACGATCATTGCGATAACATCGGTTCCGCCGCTTGAGGCACCATCATAAAAAAGAAGTGCAGATGCTATGGCAGGAAGTGCTATGGCAAAAATAAGCTCAAGCATAGGTTCATTTGAGAGCGGATGGGTAAGCGGATCAAGCTTTTCAAATCCGAGTAATTCGACCGACATAAGAATTGTTGCATATGTGGTTTTAATGGCAAAGCTTTTGCCAAGAAAAATAAAACCGACAGCAAGGAGCACAAGGTTTACGATCGTGGAGAACATACTGGCTGAGAGTGGTGTGATTTTAGCAAATACAACAGCCGCTCCGGTAACGCCCCCGAATGTAAAATTATTTGGAAATTTAAAATAGTATACACCGATACACATGATGGTTATACTTATAGTGATAAGAAAAATGCTTTTTAGTTGTTTCATTTGTATTTACCTCTTAATTTTTCAATCGAATAAATTTATCAGCGTATGTAGTTTATGCCGCATACAGGCAAATGTCAACAGATAATCTAAAAAAACAGTTGACATTTTTAATGATGTGGGCTATTCTTTTTACACAAGGTTAGTTACTGAACTAATTAACCACATAACCGCATAACAAAACAACAATACTACTTAATGATGCAGATCTGATCGTTGCCAGACACAATCTTATTGGGAAGGAGGCGTGATATAGGATGAATGAAATTTTGAATCAGGAGAAATCAATTTATATTCAGATAAGTGAAATGATAGAAAACGATATTCTGCGGGATGTCCTGCTTGAAGATGAACGGGTCCCGAGTACAAATGAGCTTGCGAAGCTCTATGCGATAAATCCTGCGACAGCGGCTAAAGGCGTAAATATACTGGTAGATGCAGGTGTATTATACAAGAAAAGAGGGATAGGAATGTTTGTAAGCAGCGGAGCAAAAGAAACTATACGGGAAAAACGAAGATCACAATTTTATGAGAACTATGTAAGTGCATTGATAGATGAGGCGAAGACTCTCGGAATAACAAAGGATGAGCTTATCGCCGGAATAGAAAAAGATTATGAAAACTAGGAGGTTTATGAGATGGGAAATATAGAATGTATAAATTTATGTAAAAATTATAAGGAAAAGAAAGTACTGGACAATGTTGATCTTACAATAGAAGAAGGTAAGATATACGGACTGATAGGAAGGAACGGAGCAGGAAAGACAACACTTCTTTCTGTTATATCGGCACAGAACCCTGCATCATCAGGGGAGGCTCTGCTTGATGGAAAACAGATATGGGAAAATGAAAAAGCACTTTCTGACATATGTTTTTCGAGGGAACTGTCAGGTAATACGATAAATGGAGCGAATAACCTTAAAGTAAAAGATTACCTTAAATATGCACAGTGCTTCCTTCCTCACTGGGATGATAAATACGCAAACGAACTTCTTTCACATTTTCAGATCAACAAAAAGCAGCAGATAAATAAGCTGTCAAAGGGAATGATGTCCATGGTAACAATAGTTGTGGCTCTGGCAAGCAAGGCAAAATACACATTTTTAGATGAACCGACGGCGGGACTTGATGTTGTTGCAAGAAATGATTTTTATAAGCTTTTGATAGAAGAATACACAGAAAGCGGCAGAACCTTTGTGATCTCAACGCACATAATCGATGAGGCTTCTGATGTTTTTGAGGAAGTGATAATAATAAAAGATAAAAAAATAGCGTTGAAAGAAAATACAACAGAGCTTCTGGAACGTGCATATCATCTGAGTGGAAATGAGGAGGATGTGGATAAATATCTGAGCGAAAATCCTGATGTAGAAGTGTTTGCTACACAGAAGATGGGACGCAGCAAAGGTGTTTCCGTTTTAATGAAAACCAGCGGAAAATTGGATAAAACACATAATTTATCTGTCCAGCCGCTTACACTTCAAAACCTGTTTGCTGCTATGTGTGGGGAGGTCAGATAATGTATAAATATTTAAGATTCTGGACAAAAATGACGGCCGTATATGTATTATATGGAATCCTGGCAGCTATAGGAGTTTTTGCATATTCACATTTTATCAACGTAGATTTTAAGGAATATGGCATGAAAATGGTATGGGGAGTATATATGACATTCTTTATGTATGGCGTATCGATATCAAAAAAATGTTATGGAATCCCGTTTTCTATCGCCTTTGGGGCAGTGAGAAAAAATACATTAAAGGGATATTTTTTTACTGAATGGATCCTGATGATCTTATGCACAGTGATCGCATCAGTACTGGGATTTAATGAAGTAAACGGACAGACATTTGAACTCATATCATGGCTTTTGATTGGAGCAGCATCAGGACAGTATGTAAGTGAGGCTTTTGGCAAAGGAAAAAAATCAGTTGTTATTGCCATAATTTCGACTATAACACTTTTACTTCCATTTGCGGATTTCATTCTCTATTCGACAAAAAGCAGTCTGATGATAGAAAAACCTATAGTGATCTTTGGAATCATATATTATTGTGTGATAAGCATTATGACGATAAAACATACAATGCAGCTTGAGGTAAGAGTATAGAAAGCAGGTGGGATTTTATGAAAAAAACAATAAAAAGTCTTTTAAAGATCGAATCCGGTGATATCGGTATAATGATGGCAATAGTATCGGGTGTGATGATAGCAGGAGGAATTATAGACTATTTTTTATATAGTGGCAGCACCTCAGAGACGGTAGTTGAGGTAGGAATAATAATGGCGATAGCATCATATGTTCTGTACGAGCTTATTTTTGAGGGCATTGGCCTGGGGCAGATATTTAATAATTCACTGGCAATGGGGGTTACACGTAAACGCTTATTTCCATCATATGTAATACTGTGCATTATGAAAAATACTATAGGTCTTTTAATTATCATTGTATTAGGGGCAGCTGAGAGGTTCTACTGCAGAAGAGCATTTCCTGATAATGTGAAAGAGGATGTATATATGATACTGTTTACAGGACGAGGGCTTTTTATAACGATATCACTTATGTTTCTCGTGTCGATCATTGCTGTATTCGTTGGTGCCCTGATCCTGCGCTTTGGGAAAAAGGCATTCTGGCCACTGTGGGCAGTATGGATGATGGCATGTCTTCTGCCCGGAAAGCTTGGAAAGATGATAGATCAGGATGGAGAGATTTCAAATATGCTTGGAAAAAATGTCCATATGTTTCTGAATGCAGATGTGTTTGTGCCGGTCTGGAGCATTATATTCCTGGCTTTGTGCGGAGTATTTTATCTGATCACGTACAAAGTGATCATAAAAAAGCAGAGCGTAACATTTTAGCTTTTCAAAATTTGCGCATATAATGTATAATAGAGGCAGTAGTAAATTCAGATAAATTATTGATACAGCTACTTGCTAAGCGCTGTACTAGTTTAAGGAGGCAATATTATGTGGGCATATGATAGTGTATTTTATCAGATTTATCCGCTTGGATTCTGCGGGGCTCCGTTTGAAAATGATGGGGTACTGGAGCATAGGATATTAAAGGTAAACGATTGGATACCTCATATAAAGAAGCTTGGAGCAGATGCAATATATTTTTCACCGGTATTTGAGTCTGATACGCATGGATATAATACAAGAGATTATACAAAAATAGACACAAGACTGGGAACAAACGAAGATTTTGCACAAGTATGCGACAATCTGCATAAAGAGGGAATAAAGGTAGTTTTAGACGGAGTTTTCAATCATGTCGGAAGAGGCTTCTGGGCGTTTTTGGATGTACTTAAAAACCGTGAAAATTCCCCATATACAGACTGGTTTGGGAGGATCGCTTTTGACGGAAACTCAAATTATAACGATGGTTTATGGTATGAGGGCTGGGAAGGAAACTATGACCTTGTAAAGCTGAATTTAAGAAATGAAGCAGTAATAGAGCACATTTTTTCTGCTATAAAAGGCTGGGTAGAGGAATTTGATATCGACGGCTTAAGGCTTGACGTGGCATATTGTCTGGATCATGATTTCCTTCGCAGACTTAGGGAATTCTGCGACAGCATTAAACCGGATTTCTTTTTAGTCGGAGAGACACTTCATGGAGACTACAATCAGATAATGAACGATTCAATGCTTCATTCTGTGACGAATTATGAGTGCTATAAGGGACTTTATTCAAGCTTTAATTCTATGAATATGTTTGAGATAAATCATTCACTCTTAAGGCAGTTTGGACCGGAGCAGTGGACATTATATAAGGGTAAACATCTGCTTTCATTTGTCGACAATCATGACGTGACAAGGGTGGCAAGTATATTAAACAACGAAAAGCACCTGCCGCTCATATATGCCATTGCATTTGGAATGCCTGGAATACCATGTGTGTATTATGGAAGTGAATGGGGAGCAAAAGCCACAAAAGAAGAGGGTGATCCTGCACTAAGGGCATGCTTTGACAAACCGCAGTGGAGCGGACTTACAGAGTGGATATCAAAGCTTGCGGCAGCTAAAAAAGAATCTAAGGCATTATGTTATGGAAACTTTTATTCTGTTGTGCTCACTAATGGACAATGTGTGTTCGGGAGAGAATACGATGGTGAAAAGGTATTTGTATGCATAAATGCTGCAGACCAGCCTTTCTTTGCAGGCTTTGACATGGGATGTGGTGAAGTTACTGATTTGATATCAGGAAGTAAGATCTCGCTTAACGGAGGTCTGGAGCTGCCGCCATATAGTGCATATTTTCTCCGCTGATGATATTGTAGGATTTAACCATAACTCTTCGGGAAGGTGAAAAATTGCAGGATAATAAAATATTGTGTTCAAAGCGAACTCAGGCAGTGGCAGCTACTGCAGCAGTTGTCGTGCTGTATGTAGTGCTTGAAAATTTAGGCATCACATGTCCGATAAAATTTTTTACCGGAATTTCGTGTGCTGGCTGTGGGATGTCGAGAGCATGGCTTTCAGTTTTAAGGCTTGATATGGCAGGCGCATTCAGATATCACCCGCTTTTCTTTCTTCCACCGGTGGTGCTGGTCGTCATACTTTTGAAATCTAAAATAAATATTAAAATTTATAAAATATTTATGTTTACAATAGTAGCGGCTTTTGTTATAGTTTATATGTACAGAATGATATGGGGAGAAGGCGATATTGTTGTATTCAAACCTAGGGACAGTATCATCTGGCGTATAATAAAATCATTATAAGAGTAAAAGGAGGAAGAAGATGTTTTGTACTAAATGCGGGAAACAGATTGCAGACACGACAAAAATCTGTCCATATTGTGGTGCTGATTGTTCAACGATCCATAAAGTTGTGGATCAGGCGAACCAGATGTTTGATGCAGCCGAGCAGGAACTGGGAAATGCTATAAATGATGTAAAGCAGAGCTTTTCACAGGGGTACAATGCAGATCAAAGCAATATGGATAATAACAATATGAACAATGGCGGTCAGAACTATAATAATAATTATAGCAATGGCTACAACAATGGCTACAACAATGGCTACAATAATGGTTATAATAACGGCTATAACAATAATTATAACCAGACACCACCATTTGGAGCACAGAGATTAAAGACAGACAGAAGTTTAGGTCTTTATATTGTACTGTCGATCATTACTTGTGGTATTTATGGATATTATTTTATCTATCAGATGGCTCATGATATAAACATTGCATGTGAGGGCGATGGAGAGAGCACACCGGGCTTAGTAGCATTTATCTTATTATCAATTATCACATGCGGTATTTATGCATGGTACTGGTACTACAAACTCGGTAACAGACTTGCAGCAAATGCGGCTCGTTATGGTGTGATGATCCAGGAAAATGGTACAACAGTATTAATGTGGTGTATCCTTGGTATGCTCATCTGTGGTCTTGGTCAGTTTGTAGCTATGTATATTCTTATCAAGAACTCAAACCTGATCTGCAGTGCATATAACAGAACTCACGGATTAGGATAATACAAAAAAAGAAGCTGTGCACGAAATTCAGTGCGCAGCTTTTTTCTTTTTAAAACTGATGCCGGACCGGGCGGTTATCATTTCTTTAAGTATTGCCAGAAGACTTACCAGTATGGCGAGTATAAACATTTTTAACTGTGTCGGACCGCTGTAGATCGAATCAAGATAATAGTTCGTCGGAAGGAAAAGCCTTACGAATCTGGCCTGTGGGACAATGCTTCCTATATCTATAAATACCGGGCAGATTATAAGACTTAAAAGTACAGTGACCGGTATGAGTGAGCACAATACATAAATGTTTTTTATAAGAGCTTTCAGCAGGCTGCTAAACCCGGTCAGAAGCAGTGTATATAAAACCATGAGCCTGATTTCGTTTAACACATTTGTACTTATGCCGGTTATAAAAATCGCAGCCAGACTGCATATTGCAATTGGCAGGATACTCATAAAAATATAAAAATAGTTAAAAGCGGGGCGTTTTGATAATCTTATAAAGCCCCATGTATTTTTTCTGTCGTCATTTGAAAGCATAAGGACACCACTCATGGAGGATACCAGTATAAGAACTGACAAAATACCACGGACGGGAAGCATATAATAATTATGGCTGCTGTCATCATTGTTCAGCAGATCATTTTTGCTTCCGTCTGCGTATTCAAAAGAGAACATAAGAGGTTCTATCAGGTACTTTGAAAATGTATCATACATTTTTTCGTCTTCAGCGGAAGTGAGCCTGTCAGGCTGCTTTTCATTTATGAAGTCCTTCAAAACAGGATATGCCCTTTCTGAAAAAAGTCTGCCATAAATTATTTCATTTACGATCTTAGTACTTATGGATTCTTTTTTTACTATAGCCGTTATGATCCCCTGTTTCTTTTTGGATGAAAACTGTGCGATCTTCTGGGGCATATCATCCGGCATGATATAGCCACATTCGGCTTTACCGGTCAGTACATCCTTACGCATCTGGCTTTCATCATAGCACTGATAGTAGGAGATAACATGATTAGATGAATCCAGCAGATCTTTTACAAAATTCTGGCTGTACTCGTCATTTCCTGAAATAAGTGCAACCCTTACCAGGGAATCACTGCTTTTATTGAAAGTAAATAGTAAAAACAGCAGTATCGGGATAAGTAAAATAGTTATCTGAAACATAGGCTTTTTAAGTATGCGTTTTTGAAACAGCAATATCCAGGTCAGTATTTTTTTCATCAAGATAACCTCCTGTTTTTTGGTTTTGCTGGGATAAATCTAAATTCCTCCATCGAAAATGCAAGTGTTATAACAATAAATAAAACAGTATACAAAATTAATTTCACAAATACGCCATATGAAAGATTATTCTTTATACATGCCGTTGTGTATTCAAACATAATGCGCGTTGGAAGAAATTCTGCCACACTCTGCATCCATGTTGGAAAATATGAAAGTGGATAAAAGAATCCTGACACAAATCCCATAATAAGTGACGAAAAAAAGAAGAAGATCATTCCACCTATTCCGTCATTTGAAATCTCATATACACATAAAACAACAGCGCATAGCAAAAGGAGCAGAGGGATGAGTTTTATATATGATCCTGCGGAAATAAAATCTATCTGCATTTTTGCTGTGGCAATATATGAAGCCGTTGCAATAGCAATATAATTTAAAGTGAATAAAAACAGAAGCGACAGATATCTGGCGAAATACTGTTTTATGCCTGACAGCTGCTGTCTTTGTAACAGGGCAGAGAGCATTTTTTGGTTCTTTCCGAGTACGCTGCCACAGTTTAATCCCCAAAACAAAAGAACAAGCACTATCCCTACACATACATAATACATGGTAGAGCTTAATCCATCAGTTGCATCTACAGTATCTTTTTTTATCATTGCGGTTCTGTCAAGAATACGCATTACATATTTTTCTGAAAGCTCATCGGCATCAAAAGAGTAGTCTAAGTCCCATGAATCATACATATCCTGCATCGCATATACACCTGCTTTTGAGTCCATCATATAATCGGATACAGTTTCCGAAAGCTGTTTAAACAAAAGACTTGATATCCCGGACTGGGCTGTGCCGAACCTGATAGAGATAGGCTTGTCTATCCCATAGTAGACACTTCTCACATAATCCTTTGGAAAGATAGCAAGAACATCTAACTGTTTGTTATCTAAAAGCCTCTGGCCTTCATCAAGCGATACTTCTTTAAATTTGCATATGTAACCGATATCATCGGCGTGTTCAAGCATATAAAACCCAAGCCCAAGAAATTGTTTATCCTCATCTGAATAAACGATACCGATATTTATGGTTTTGATACCTGAGGAGCTATTTTTAAAGGATGACCTGCTTTTTGTATCTTGTAATAAAAATATCGCACATACTGATAGAACAAGCATGGTTACGATGATCATTCCTGGAAAAAGCTTAAGGATCCTCTTACATTCCAATTTTAAATAAACACTGAATTTCTGCATCATTATCCACCTTTATATTAACAATGTAATCTCAGAATGCTTCATTTAGAACACTCTGAGAGTTCATTAACATTCCGACAAGCTTATGAACATTCCCGTCATAATTAAGAGGGGAAAGGACACCATTCTTCATTATGTAGTGTTTGTCACACAGATTGATTTCCTGTTCTTCGTGGGTTGCGATTATTACAATGCCGCCCCTTGATCTAAAATCGAGGATGTAGTTGTGGATACGCTCCTTACAGACAAGATCCAGCGCAGCGCTTGGTTCATCCATGATTAGAACACATGGATCATTTGCGACTGCACATCCGATGCTTAATCTTTTTTTCATGCCTCCGGACATTTTGTTTACGGGAACTTTTAAAAAATCATTTATGCCTAGCATGGCCAGCACACCACTTTTTAATTCAGTTTCCATATCAAGCCTGCTGTCGCAGTACCAGAGCCTTAGATTATCAAGAGCAGATAATTCTTCGATGAGAGGGGTTCCCTGGGGAACGTAACCAACCAGTTTTCCGTTTTTGGTGTTCTTCCCAAGTATATTTTCACTGTCGATAGAAAAAGTGCCTCCATCAGACTTAAGAACGCCTGCCAGAACAGACAGGAGTGTAGACTTGCCACAGCCGTTTGCACCTAAAATACCGATGCACTGGCCGCTTATTCCATCAAAGCATATGTCATTCAGGACAGTTTTTCTGCCATAATGTTTCTTTATATGTTCAGCTTCTATTTTCATACTAATCTCCATATTTTTATCATTTAGACATAGTGTACCATTACATAAATATTAATGCAAATGATTAGTTATTGTTCAAGCTCCGTTACTGTTCACACCTAACAGTGTGACCAGCAACGATTACAGCCCGTTTAAAGTGCCTCTACGAGGCAGGGGCTGTAATCACTTTATGATCAGCACTATGCCGCATAGCTTGACAGCGCAGTGTCAAGCTTGCGTCTGAACAGTAAGCAAACTCCTGGCTTGACACCATGCTGTGTTGATTAATCTTGTATTTTGAATGCTTTTATAATATAATCGTAAATGTTCAGTACATCATGATACAAGTTTTCTTACGAATATTATGGTTTATTAAAAAAGGGAGGAAATCAGTTATGTTTTGTAAAAATTGTGGAAGCCTTATAGGCGAAAACAATGTATTTTGTACAGTGTGCGGTACAAGAGTTGATGCAGAAACACAGAATGAAAGAGCAAACCAGCCGAATGCAGGAGCAGGCCAGCCAGATATGGGAGCAGGTCAGCAGTATGCAGCAAACCAGCCGAATACAGGAGCAGGCCAGCAGTTTACAAATTATCAGCAGAATTTTGAGAATCAGCCGTTTGAACCTGCAAATTTTGCACAGGGACAGATTCCGCCGCAGGCTCCGAAGAAAAAAAGAAAAAAAGGCGGATTTATTATCGGTGGTGTCGTTGCAGTAGCAGCAGTATCATCAGTTGGTGTTCTGGCTGCATCGGGAAGACTTGGAAATTTCGTTCACAAGAATTTTACAAGTCCGGAATCTTATTTTAAATATGTTGCAGAGAATAACACAAAGGATGCAATAAAATCATTCAATACAGGTTATTCAAAGGCGGTAGACAGCTTTGACCAGGTGACATCTGTAAACGGAAGCTATACAGTAAGACTTGATGCAGGAAACGAATTAAAGCCTCTGATAGGAATGATCGATCCATCGCTTAAGGATATAGATAATGCCTCGATTTCTGTAAATACATCGTTTGATGATTCTGTACAGAATGTACAGCTTAAAGCAAATATCAATGATGCTGACATAGCAACAGTAAATGCCTCAATTGATATGGAAAATGAAGAGGGATATCTTCAGATACCGGAGCTGTCTGATTCATATATTGATATATCAGATGGAATTGAGGAAATAAATGATAAACTGGAATCATCAGGAGTAGAGTATCAGGAGATGCTTGATGAAGTTAAAAATACACTGCCGGATGCAAAGACAGTAGATAAAGTTTTAAATACATACGTGGATGTCGCATTTGACAATATTTCAGATGTAAGTAAATCATCAGATAAAATAGAGGCTGAGGATGTAAGCCAGAGTGTGACAGCACTTACAACGACACTTGACGGACAATATGCGTATGATACAGCATATGAGATGCTTGAAACTTTAAAGGATGATGAAAATATAAAAGAAATTATCGAGAATATCGATGAAGCTTCATATGATGAGTTCCGCGACAGCATAAGTGATACCTTAGATTCCTTAAAGGACGAAAAGGATTCAATTGATGATGTGGAAGGAAGCGCTGATCTTACATTATATGTAAATGGAAAAGGTGAGATCGCCGGAACAGAAGTTTTGGTGGATGTGGATGGACAGGAAGTTGTCGTAAGTTCTGTAATGCCGAGAAGCGGTTCAAGATTCGGTTATGAGATGAAGGCAGAATACGAAGGAATGGAGCTGTTTTCACTTACAGGAAGCGGTACATTAAAGAGCGATGTCATGAACGGAACATTTAATGTGAGCGTAGATGATGAATTATTAGGTGATCTTGATGAATATGTATCAGGCGGAGATAATATCCTTACGATAGATGTAAAAGACTTTGATATATCAGACAGCAAAGACGGTATGCTTAATGGTTCATTTACATTTTCAACAGATGCAGTACGTCAGGTTAAGGGATATAAGTTAAATGTTGAATTTGCAACAACGAAAAAAGAAACATCGGTTGCGGTTGCATTACTTTATGAGGACGATAACTATGCAAAAGTAACTCTGACTTCTGGTGAAGGAGAAAATCTAAAAACATTACAGCCATCAGGAAGTGATACAGTTTATTCAATAACAGATGATTCGGATATGCAGGATTATCTGAGTGAGATAGACATAGACGCATTTATAGATGATATAAATGATAAGTGTGGTCTGGACATAGATCTTGATGATCTTGAAGATATGGGAGAAAATCTTGATGATATGATGTAGTAAAAATATATACAAAAAGAGATGCCGGTTGTCAGGCATCTCTTTTTTATGCAGGAGACAATCTTAAAAGCTTCCTGCAAGCTAGAAATTAAAGTGAATTAGAAATCTGTAAGGTTTGCAGCTCTCTTCTCAAGGAATGCTCCCATTCCTTCTTTTTTGTCGTTTGTGTCGTTAACAACACCAAAGAGGTTTGCTTCCATCTCAACAGCATTTTTGATATCCATGTCGTATCCGTTGTTGATCGCAGCTTTAGCAACTGAGATTGCGTAGCTTCCTTTAGAGATGATCTTTGCAGCCATAGCTTTTGCTGTTGGCATTAATTCTTCTTTAGCTACTACTTTATTAACGAGACCGATGCGGTATGCTTCAGCAGCGTCTACATTGTCGCATGTGAAGATCATTTCTTTTGCGCGTCCCATTCCAACTAAACGAGCAAGTCTCTGTGTACCACCGAATCCAGGAATGATTCCAAGTCCTGTCTCTGGCTGTCCGAAGATTGCGTTTTCAGAAGCGATTCTGATATCACAAGCCATAGAGATCTCACATCCTCCACCGAGTGCGAAACCATTAACAGCTGCGATAGTAACCTGACGCATATTCATAAGTCTGAAGAATGGCTCAGAAGCCTTGATTCCGAATGCTCTTGCCTGTGGTGCTGTAAAGCCTGCCATCTCAGCGATGTCGGCACCGGCTACGAATGATTTGAATTCGTTGCCTTTCTTGTCAGGACCACCTGTTAAGATAACAACCTTAACATCATCTCTTGCTTCGATCTCTGTTAATGCTGTGTTTAACTCATCAAGAGTCTCACTGTTTAATGCATTAAGGGCAGCTGGTCTTGAAATTGCAAGTACAGCAATCTGATCTGCTACGTCAAGTTTTAAATTTTTGAACTCGCTCATTGTATAAATCCTCCTTAAAATCATATGTATAACACATTATGTTGATAAAAAAATAGTAACACTTTGATAAATTTTTGTCAATGTTTTAGGCGAAAATACATATTGAAAAAGCCCCAAAATGTAGTTATAATATCAAGCTGTACAATTTCAGATTGTAAGGGGATTATAATAATGGAAAAAAATGAAATAGATATGATAAATGGGCCGCTTGCCAGAAAGATTCTGGTCTATTCTGTGCCGCTTATGTTTTCTAATCTGTTACAGGTATTTTTTAACCTTACAGATGTGGCGGTGGTCGGAAAATTTGCGGGATCGCGTGCTCTTGGTTCAGTCGGTTCGACAACGATCATAATAACGCTTACTACGGGAATACTTCTTGGAATGGGAGGCGGTGTAAATGCAACAACTGCGCTATATATAGGAGCCGATGATAATGAGCGTGTCCACCGAACGGTAAATACATCTGTACTTTTGTGCTTTGCAGCAGGGATCTTACTATTGTTGTCTGGGCTTATATTTACAAGGCCGCTCCTTGGGGCGATGAATACAAAACCTGAACTGATAGATGGCGCAGCAACTTATCTTATGATATATCTGTGTGGTTCGCCTGCACTTGCCATATTTAATTTTGGAAACGGAGTGCTTAATGCGGTTGGAGATACAAAAAGACCGCTTATGTATCTTATGACTGCAGGAATTGTGAATATAATATTGAATCTGTTTTTTGTTATAGTATGCAAAATGGGTGTGTCAGGTGTTGCACTGGCGAGTATAATCGCACAGTACCTTTCAGCCTTTCTTATAATAAGATGTCTTATCGTGACAAAACAAAGCTACAGATTATCTTTTTCATCGGTCGGCTTTGATAAGGAGGCTGCCCTTGGGGTTTTGCGCATCGGAGTACCGGCAGCAGTGCAGTACTCACTTTTTGCGGTTGCAAATATATGTATACAGACTTCGATAAACCAGTTCAGCCATGTTGTAGTCGAGGGAAATTCGGCAGCAACGAATGCGGATAGCTTTATTTATGATATGATGGCGGCGTTTTATACAGCTTGTACAAGCTTTATTGCGCAAAATCTTGGAGCACATAAAAAGGCACGTATAATGAAGATATATGGTATCACATTGCTGTATTCATTTTTGCTGGGGCTTATATCCGGATTATTTTTATATTTATTCCAGAATGGATTTTTATCATTGTTTACAAATGATGCGGATGTTATCGCATACGGAAAAGTCAGAATAGGTGTTATGGCATTTTGTTATTGTGTATCTGCATTTATGGATAATGCAGCAGCGGCGGCAAGAGGGCTTGGAAAAAGTATAATACCTACAATAATAGTCATAGTTGGATCTGTGGTATTCAGGATAGTATGGCTGCTCACGATATTTGCATATTTTAAGTCACTGGAATCACTGTATCTTGTGTATGTATGTTCATGGATCGTAACTGCCATAGCTGGAAATATTTATTATCTGTATCATTACAGGAAAATTCCGGGATAAGAATGTCTATAAAAAGAGGAGGCCGACGCTTGTGGCTTGCGTCGGCTATATGAAAAAGATTAGTATGAGTATTTCGTTGTTTGTTGTTTATGATGTTAGTATACGAATCAATTGTGAAAAGGGTGTGTTTTGAATTTCACAATTCTGTAAACAAAATATGAACAAATTATGCAGGACGAAAGTACCACATATGTGTTACATAAATCCTACAATTTTTTTACATAAAATGGTTCAATATTGTGCAGATTTAGTGTATAATCAAACATATGTGTATACGATTACTAAACAAAAATAAACAGGATAAAGAGGAGAATAATGAAATTATTAAGTTTTGCAATTCCATGTTATAACTCAGAAAGTTATATGAAACATTGTATAGAGTCGATTCTTCCGGGAGGAGAGGATGTAGAAATAATAATAGTGGACGATGGATCTACAAAAGACCGCACAGCGGAAATCGCAGATGAATATGCCAAAAAATACCCTTCCATAGTAAAAGCAGTCCATCAGGAAAATGGAGGACATGGTGAAGCTGTAAATACAGGTCTTAAAAATGCTACAGGACTTTATTTTAAAGTAGTAGACAGTGATGACTGGGTAGATATCGATGCATACATGAAAATACTCGAAAAGCTCAGACAGTTTAAGGATGAAGGAAGCCAGATAGATATGGTGCTGGCGAACTATGTATATGAAAAGGAAGGTGCAAAGCACAAAAAGGTAATGCGCCAGACCGGATTTCCCAAGGACAGGATATTTACATGGAGTGACATAAAGCATTTCTATAAAGGACACTATATACTTATGCACTCTGTCATATATCGGACAGAGATGCTTAAAAAATGCAGGCTGCAGCTTCCAAAACACACATTTTATGTAGATAATATATACGTTTATAAACCATTGCCATATGTAAGGACTATATATTACATGGATGTCGATTTCTACAGATATTTTATCGGAAGGGATGATCAGTCTGTAAATGAAAAAGTGATGATCGGGCGTATAGACCAGCAGATCCGTGTAAATAAAATCATGATTGATGATGTAGATCTAAAAAAGGTAAAAAACAGGATGTGCCGCAGATATATGTATAATTATCTGGAGATAATAACGACAGTTACGACAATACTGTGCATAATATCAAACACACAGGAAAACCTTGAAAAAAAGAAAGAACTCTGGGAATATATCAGAGCATATGATGAGGAATTATATAAGAAACTTAGAACAGGAGTTATGGGAATTGTAATGAACCTTCCGGGAAGAAGCGGAAGAAAGATTGCAGTAGGAGCATATAAAATATCACAGAAGGTAGTTGGATTTAACTAACCGGTACGTTGCCACAATATAATGTGGGAAGTTTAAGTAAATTATAACCAAAAATAACAGGAGCCCGCGGAATTGCCGATGGGCTCCTGTTATTTATAAGTAAAGTACGTGCGTTTTTATTTTATTCACCAAGGGTAAGCATTGTATCAATGCATGCTTTGGCTTTAAGACGTGTATCTTCATCGAGAGTGATCTCCTCACCGCCGGCTCCGCGCACACAATTGTATACATCCATAAGTGTTGTAAGCTTCATGTTATGACATACGCAATCCTTTGAAAGTGGGTAAAACTTTTTATCAGGGCATTCATACTGCAGGTGCTGCAAAATGCTGTTTTCAGTTCCGATGATAAATTCTTTGTCACTGCTTTCTTTGGCATATGCCATGATACCTGTAGTACTTCCAATATAATCAGCTTCTTTTGAAACTTCCGGAAGACATTCCGGGTGTACAAGAAGTTTTGCATCCGGATGAGCCATCTTTGCCTGCATGACATTCATTGTTGACATTCTAAGGTGGGTAGGGCAGCCACCATGCACGAATTTAAAAGTTTTCTCAGGCACCTGGTCCTTTACCCATGCACCTAGGTTACAATCCGGTATAAAAAGGATTTTATCGTTGTCTATATTTTTAACTATTTTTACGGCAGATGATGATGTGACGCAGACATCACATATTGTTTTAAGCTTTGAAGTTGTGTTTATGTAGGCAACAACCGTGTAATCCGGGTTATTTTCTTTAAGAGAAGAAAGAAGTTCTACATCGAGCTGCTCAGCCATAGGACATCCGGCACCGCTGTTTGAAAGATATACTGTCTTTTCAGGGGCAAGGATCTTTACAGTTTCTGCCATGAAACGTACACCGCACATCAGTACATTTTTCTGAGGGGCTTTTGCTGCCTGCTTGCTAAGACCATACGAATCTCCGGTATAATCGGCAACTTCCAAAATATCATGACTCTGATATGCGTGTGCCAGAATACAGATATCATTTCCCTTCTTTAGACGGATGATCTCATCTTGTAATTGTCTTGTTGTGATCATAAAATATTTTACCTCATTTATTTTATTTCCTGATTTACAAATTCCTAGTACAACCAGTACAGTTATTGGCAGAACATGATACTAGCTGTACTAGAATTATAATTGGGTGTAAAACAGTTGTCAACACAAAAGTTTTACAAGTGTCTTGTCAGTTGTAAAGTTTGGTGTTATAATACGCCCAATACTTGTTTTACATCGGAGGTATGACTATGAAAACAGATGTACTTATTGTTGGAAGTGGATGCTCAGGTCTGTACTGTGCACTCAATCTTCCAAGGAATATAGAAATTACGATCATCACGAAATCTGATCTTGAGAGCAATGATTCATATCTTGCCCAGGGTGGAATGTGCATGCTGAAGGAAGCTGCTGATTATGAAAGCTTTTTTGAGGACACGTTAAAAGCCGGACATTATGAAAATGATAGAAAATCTGTTGAAATAATGATAAAATCATCACAGGAGGTTGTTAAAGATCTGGTATCATTTGGTGCAGATTTTGAAAGGGAAGATGATGGAAGCCTTGCATATACAAGGGAGGGCGCCCATTCGAATAACCGTATAATTTTTCATGAGGATGTCACGGGAAAAGAAATCACAAGTACACTTTTACGGCAGGTAAAGAAGTTACCGAATGTGACACTTCTTGAATATACGACTATGGTTGATATAATTGAGGAGGATAATGTATGCTATGGGGCAGTTATAAGGACTGCTGATGGCAATATTGATATGATAACAGCTGCATATACTGTTATGGCATCTGGCGGAGTAGGAGGACTGTACAAGCATTCGACAAACTTCAGGCATCTTACAGGTGATGCTCTTGCTATTGCAGCAAAACATAATCTGGCTCTTAAAAATCCGGATTATGTACAGATACATCCGACCACATTTTATTCAGAAAAACCAGAGGATCGCAGCTTTCTCATATCTGAGTCAGTAAGAGGTGAGGGAGCAAAGCTTTATGACAAAAATATGAACCGTTTCGTTGATGAGCTTCTGCCAAGAGATGTTCTTACAGGAAAAATAAGACAGCAGATGGAAAAAGATAATACGGAATTTGTGTGGGAAGATCTGCGCACAATACCAAAAGAGGAACTTATACATCATTTTCCAAACATAATAGAACATTGCAGAAAAATGGGGTATGATGTATTTAAGGAATGTATTCCGGTTGTTCCGGCACAGCATTATTTTATGGGCGGAATAAAAGTAAACCATCACAGCCGTACATCGATGGACAATCTTTATGCAGTCGGGGAGGCTGCCTGCAACGGAGTACACGGCAAAAATCGTCTGGCAAGCAATTCATTGCTTGAAAGCCTTGTATTTGCAAGAAGGGCAGCAGGCCAGATGAAAGAAAACGGATTTTCGTATGATGAAAATAAAGCGGAAAAGCTTGCAGCAGCTGTTGATATAAGCAGATATCTGGATGCAGATAAGCTTGATGAAGAATACAGGAAAATTGCCATAGCGGCGATCAATAAAGGAAAAAACGAACAAAGAAAGGAATTTTTATATGTACGACCAGGTAACGTTGGGATTAAATGTTGATCCATTTATTTTAAGCGCATTAAAAGAAGATATTACAAGCGAGGATGTTTCTACAAACAGTGTTATGCCTCATCCACAGGCAGGAGAGGTAGACTTAATATGTAAAGAAGATGGAATAATCTGCGGTCTTCAGGTTTTTGAGAGAGTATTTACTTTGCTTGATGCAGATACTAAGGTAGAATTCTATGTAAAAGATGGAGACAGGGTTTCTGATAAGCAGCTCATTGGAAAGGTTTATGGAGATGTAAGAGTACTTCTCTGCGGAGAGCGTACAGCACTTAATTACCTTCAGAGGATGAGCGGAATTGCTACATATACAAGTCAGGTTGCAGAGCTTCTTGACGGAACGGGAATAAAGCTTCTCGATACGAGAAAAACGACACCGAACAACAGAATATTTGAAAAATATGCCGTAAGGGTCGGAGGTGGAAATAACCACAGGTACAATCTTTCAGATGGTGTTCTTTTAAAGGATAATCATATAGGTGCAGCAGGCGGAGTTAAAGAAGCGATAAAGATGGCAAAAGAATATGCTCCGTTTGTCAGAAAGATTGAGGTTGAGGTAGAGAACTTTGATATGGTAAAAGATGCGGTTGAGGCAGGAGCAGACATAATCATGCTTGACAATATGCCGACAGAGCTTTTAAAGCAGTGTATAGATTATATAGATGGCAGAGCAGAGATTGAAGTATCAGGAAATGTCACAAAAGAAAATATTGAAAGGATAAACGGGCTGGGTGTAGACTATGTATCAAGTGGTGCATTGACTCATTCGGCTCCGATACTTGATCTATCACTCAAAAACTTACACACAGTATAGGAAGGTATGGAAAATGAACGGTGAAGAGAGAAGAAAAAAAATATTAAATATTCTGTCTTCGGCAAAATCACCTGTGGCAGGTGTAAAACTGGCGAAAGACTTAGACGTAAGCCGTCAGGTCATAGTTCAGGATATAGCATTGCTCAGAGCGAATGGAACCGCGATTTTTTCTACAAATAGAGGATATCTGATACAGGAAAGTAAAGAATTTTCGAGAGTTTTGAAAGTGGTTCATTCAGATGATGAAGTGGAAGAGGAATTATCTACGATAGTAGACGCCGGAGGACACGTCAGAGATGTGTTTGTTTATCATAAGGTTTATGGAGTACTCCGGGCAGACATGAATATAAAATCAAGGCGTGACATTAAAAATTATCTTGAGGAGATCAGCTCAGGAAAATCGAGTCTTCTCAAAAATGTAACATCGGGGTATCATTATCACACGATTCTTGCTGACAGTGAAGATATATTGGATGCTATCCAGGATGAGTTACAGCAGAAAGGGTTTCTTGCCAAATTGCAGGACTATGAGCCGGTTGATTTCTGGGGCCAAGAAGAAAAAAGTTAGATAGATTACAAATCAGGCAGGATGGAAAATTAATTATTTTCTATCCTGCCTGATTTACAAATAGGAATAAAGTGTTAAAATGCTTTTGTAAAGTATTTTATAAAAGGAAAAGGAATATAGTATTGAAAAAGGAGAAACGTAATTCAACAAAATCAAAGATAATCAATTATATACTAAACAATAGTGTTACATCGAAGGCTGAACTGGCAGGTGAACTGGGCTTAAGCATGCCTACAGTCATCAACAATGTAAACGAACTTATTTCACAAAATATTGTAGTGGAGATGGGAGAGTATGAGTCCACAGGTGGGCGAAAAGCTAAAAGTATAGGTATAAACAAAAATTATTTACATGCCATGGGAATAGTTATTACTGCTAATCATCTGGAAATGGTGCTTGTTAATATTGGGTATGAGATTGAGAAAATAAAGAGAGTCAGACTTCGTTTTTCAACAGATCTTGCATATTGTGGTAAAATAAAAAGCTGTGTTGAGGATTTTTTGCAAGAGTGTGAAGGTATTAAAAATTCGGATTTACTTGGAATAGGAATATCAATTCCTGGAATTATCAATCAGAAAGAGCATATTGTTCTGAAATCACATGCACTTCAGATAGAAAATTATAGTCTGCGTTTTTTAGAGAACGAATTTGATGTACCATTATATTTTGAAAATGATGCAAATGCAGCAATGCTTGCTGAAAATCCACAGCATTATAGTGATGCAATATATCTTTCACTAAATCATACACTTGGTGGAGCATTTTGCATTGCTGGAAAATTATTTCGTGGAAAAAATCAAAAGTCGGGTGAATTTGGACATATGATTTTAGTTCCGGGCGGCAGGAGATGTTATTGTGGTAAATCCGGTTGTGCGGATGCATATTGTGCTGCAAGTGTACTTACAAATGATAATGAAATTTCATTGGACGAATTTACGGAAAAATTACAGAAAAATGATAAGGAAGCGATGAAAAAGTGGGATGACTATCTTGACTATCTTGCTATATTGATCTCTAATCTCAGGATGGCATATGATATGGATATAATACTGGGCGGAGAAGTAGATGGTATTTTGCCGGATTACATGATCAAACTGGGAGAAAAAGTAATGGAATACAACAAATTTGAACATGATGTATCATATTTAAAAAACTGTTCATATAAGAAAGAGGCATCAGCTGTAGGTGTGGCAAAACACTTCTTTTATGAATATATGATGCAGTTGTAAACTGGTATTTAAATATATATAATTTAGTTATAGTATAGCGTTTTTAAATTAACTAAACCATATTACTTGCCTATTTTCCCGATAGCACATGCCAAAAATCCTCAGCGTAGCCCACTACGCATACGTTTTTGACATGCACTTTCTGAAAAAAATTCTGCGTAAATGGTTCAGTTATTTAGAAAACGCTATACTGGAAAAGACTCGAAGGAAGTGTGCTTATGGCATGCATTCTTCGAGTTTTTTTGAAATATGCACAAAATAAAATACTTCGGTTTGTGCAAAAGGTAAAAACTGTCAAAAAATATTGACAAATTTGAGTAATGGAATAATAATGTAATTACTTTAATAAAACTTTTTATAAAAGTAATTACAAAATATAAGATCAAATAAATCACAAACAAGGAGGAAACAATTATGCTACAGCAGGTTATGACAAATCCGGGAGAAATAACTTTCAGAGAGGTAGAGGTTCCGGCGGTAAAGGATGATCAGGTATTGGTCAAGATCATGAATATCGGAATATGTGGATCAGATATCCATGTGTACCATGGAAAACATCCATTTACAAAATATCCTGTTACACAGGGACACGAAGTATCCGGAGAAATCGCAGAATTAGGAAAGAATGTAAAAGAGTTTAAGGTCGGACAGAAAGTGACTATCGAGCCTCAGGTGTACTGTGGACACTGCTATCCATGCAGACACGGTAAATACAATCTCTGTGAAGAGTTAAAGGTTATGGGCTTCCAGACAACAGGAACAGCTTCAGAGTATTTTGCGGTAGATGCCACAAAGGTTACTCCGATCCCTGAGGCAATGTCTTATGAAGAGGGAGCAATGATCGAACCACTTGCAGTTGCTGTCCACGGAGTAAAGCAGATGGGCGATGTTACAGGAATGAATATTACAGTAATAGGTGCCGGTCCTATCGGAAATCTTGTAGCACAGTCTGCAAAGGGAATGGGTGCTGCAAAAGTTATGATCACAGATGTAAGTGATCTTCGTCTGGAAAAAGCAAAAGAATGTGGAATTGATGTATGTGTAAATACAAAGAACAAAGATTTCGGTGAGGCAATGGTAGAGGCATTTGGACCGGATAAGGCTGATGTTATCTATGATTGTGCTGGAAATAATATCACCATGGGACAGGCAATCAAGTATGCACGTAAAGGAAGTGTGATCGTACTCGTTGCAGTATTTGCAGGAATGGCAGAGATAGATCTTGCTGTTGCAAATGACCATGAACTTGATATTAAGAGCACTATGATGTACCGCCATGATGATTATGTAGATGCTATTCGTCTTGTAGATGAAGGAAAAGTACAATTAAGACCACTTATTTCAAAGACCTTTGCATTCAAGGATTATCTCAATGCATACAAGTATATTGATGATAACCGTGAGACAACAATGAAAGTCATCATCAATGTGCAGGAAAAATAATTCTGTCAGAAAGTAAGACATTGCAGGAGGAAGACATGGGAAGCAGTAACAACAGTAATGGTAAGGTACCATTGATAAGCAAGATTGCATACGGATTCGGTGATGTGGGATGTAATTTCAGCTGGATGTTCGTCAGTAATTTTCTTATGATATTTTATACAGATGTATTTGGAATCAGCATGGCTGCGGTATCGGCACTTATGCTCTTTTCAAGATTCTGGGATGCGATCAATGATCCGATAGTCGGAGGTCTTACAGACAAGACAAAGTCAAGATGGGGAAGATATCGTCCGTGGCTTATGATTGCGGCACCGATTACAGCAGTCCTTCTTATTATGACATTCTGGGCAAGACCGGACTGGCCGCAGACTGGTAAAATCATATATATGGTGATCACATACTGTCTGCTGGTTCTCGGATATACCTGTGTAAATATTCCATACGGCACACTCTGTGGAGCTATGACACAGGACATAGATGAACGTGCAAAAATAAATACTTCTCGTTCAGTAGCTGCTATGATAGCAATTGGAATGCTAAATATAATTACAGTACCACTTATCAGCAAATTTGGAAGCAGCAGTCCTAAAATCGGTTATCTGACTGTAGCCATAATCTATGGATGTATTTTTGCAGCGTGTCATTTCTTCTGCTTTGCCAAGACAAAGGAGGCAGTTGAGACACCTGAAAAAGAAAAAATATCTGTCAAGGTACAGATCAAGGCTGTGATGCAGAACAAACCGTACATTCTTGCCTTGATAGGTCAGATACTATTCGGATTCACATTGTATGGCAGAAATGCAGATGTATTATATTATTTTACATATGTTGAGGGTGATGCATCCTATTACACAACATATTCTATGTGTATTATCATTCCTTCGATAATTGGAGCTGCATGTTTCCAACCGGTATTTAAGAAACTTAACAACAAGGGAAGAACAGCATCGATATTTGCCCTTCTTACCGGTATTTCCATGCTTTTCATGTTCCTTTTCAATGTAAAAGAAGCACCGATCGTATTTTATGCTCTTTCTGGAGTTACGCAGTTTTTCTTTTCTGGATTTAACACTGCCATATATGCAATAATTCCTGATTGTGTAGAGTATGGAGAGTGGAAAACCGGACTTAGAAATGATGGATTTCAGTATGCGTTTATATCGCTTGGCAATAAAATAGGAATGGCGATAGGAACAGCACTTTTAGCAGGACTTCTTGGGAAGTATGGATATGTTGCCAATCAGCAGCAGAATTCACAGGTCCTTTCTATAATGAAGCATGCATTTACAACTATTCCGGGTACACTATGGATAGTAACAGCGATTGTATTGTTTTTCTACAGACTGAATAAAAAACGCTATAACGAGATTATGGAGGACTTAAAGAATGGTAAAAAAGGTTGATATAGCCGCACTTGGAGAACTTCTCATAGATTTTACAGAAGCAGGGGTTAGTAAATCAGGTATGAAACTGTTTGAGCAGAACCCGGGCGGAGCACCTGCAAATCTGCTTACAGTAGCAAGTCACTTTGGTTATAAAACTTCGTTCATAGGAAAGGCTGGCAAGGATATGCATGGAGAGTTTTTAAGACGGACTCTCCAAAAAGAAGGTATAGGAACGGATTCACTTATCGTGGATGATAGATTTTTTACAACACTTGCTTTTGTCGGTATAGACAAAAATGGAGAAAGAAACTTTTCATTTTCCAGAAAGCCTGGAGCTGATACACAGCTGTCAGCAGCAGATCTGGATAGAGAATTGCTGCAAAATTGCCGGATTTTTCATTTTGGCTCATTATCGCTTACCGATGAACCAGCCAAAACGGCCACACTTGAAGCAGTACAGATTGCCAGACGGGCAGGGTCACTCATATCATATGACCCAAATTACAGGGCAACACTCTGGGAGAACAAGGAATCAGCTGTAGAGACAATGAAATCGGTTATTCCTCTTGTTGATTTTATGAAGGTATCAGATGAGGAAAGCCTTCTTCTTACAAACACCTCGGATTACATGAGTGCGGCACAGAGTCTGCTCAACAATGGTCCAAAGCTTGTTGCAATCACGCTTGGCGAGGATGGTGTGCTTATTGCAACAGCCGATCAGAAGAGCGTTGTGCCAGGCTTTAAGATTGAAGCAATTGACACAACAGGTGCAGGTGATTCATTTTGGGGAGGCTTTTTAAGTAAATACCTTTCATATGGCAAAAGCCTCGAAGAGCTTGAATGGGAAGAAATATATGAATGCGCGGTTACAGGGAATGCTGTTGCGGCTCTTTGCGTACAAAAGAGAGGCGGCATACCTGCAATTCCCACTAAATTTGAGGTTGCATCGTTTTTGAATAGAAAATTGTAGTATAAAAGCTGCTGACGTTTTTGTATATGTTATTTGTAGTCAAGCCAGTTTGGTTTTGGAAGATTATTTTCAATAGCTTTTTTAATATCTGTATAGAAACGTATTTTTTTCTGCACGTGGTCATAGTCCGCGTGCAGTTCTTTTAATTTATCTTCAACAGATTTTTTCTGGCAATCTAACAGTGCTATCATGTCATCAATAGAATTATCCTCATCTGATTCAAAATTGAAGAAATCCCTAAGCTGGGATATAGACATTCCGGTACGCTTGAAACAGCATATGGACCTGAGTCTGTTTATATGCATTTCATAGTATATACGCTGGTTAGTGGATGACCGGCCGACATTTGTAAGTAGTCCTTCGTCTTCGTAGTACCTAAGTGTAGACACTGGAATATTGAACATTTCAGAAACTTCCCGTATGGTGTATACCTTATCTGTTTCCATAAAATTCTCCTTGATCAAATATATTAGTCACTTAAACTTCCCGGTAAATACAGCTTTACAGGGTAATGTCGATTTGTTTTAGCATATTATATATGTTTTGTGTATTGCGTTCAAGTATACTTTAGGTGCTACAATGACATTAACATAAATCATTTGGTATAAATGGGAGGTAAATATGTATACAGCAAATGAAAAAAGATATGACACAATGAAGTACAACAGATGCGGAAATAGTGGCCTTAAGCTTCCGGTAGTATCGCTTGGATTCTGGCACAATTTCGGAGATTTTTCATCATATGAAAATATGAAGCAGATGTGTTTTACTGCATTTGACAATGGTATAACACATTTTGATCTGGCAAACAATTACGGACCTGAGTATGGCAGCGCAGAAAAGCATCTTGGAATGATACTAAAAGAGAATTTTGGCGGATACAGAGATGAACTGCTTATAAGCACAAAGGCAGGATTTGATATGTGGAAAGGTCCATATGGTAATTGGGGAAGTCGCAAATATCTGATAGCAAGCCTTGACCAGAGTCTAAAACGTCTGGGATTAGACTATGTTGATATATTTTATCATCACAGGATGGATCCAGAGACTCCGCTTGAGGAAACTATGGTGGCACTTGACCAGATAGTAAGAAGTGGTAAGGCATTGTATGTGGGACTTTCAAATTATGACGGAGAGAATATGAAAAAAGCCTGCAGTATACTTAATGAGCTGAAATGTCCATACATCATTAACCAGAATTCTTACAATATATTTAACCGTACTATAGAGAATAATGGTTTGAAACAGGCTGCAAGAGAGTGCAAAAAGGGTATTATATCTTTCAGTCCTTTGGCACAGGGAATGCTTACGGACCGCTACCTTAATGGAATTCCTGATGACAGCAGGATCATGACTGATGGAAGGTTTTTACATAAGGATCAGCTTGAAGCCCGTCTGGATCAGATCAGACGTTTGAATGAGCTTGCGGCTCAAAGAGGGGAGACTCTTGCGCAGATGGCACTCAAATGGGTGGTAAAGGATGATGACGTGACAAGTGTGCTTATCGGTGCATCAAAACCACAGCAGATACTCGAAAATCTTAAAGTCATGCAGGCTGCGGATTTTACGGAAGAAGAGCTTAAGCTTATTGATGAAATTTCACTTTAAAAAAATATAAAACATTAAAAAAGTATAAAGTTGTTGAATTACCATGGGTTTTGCAGTATATTACTCTTCGCTTTATTTAAGATGTACTCTCGGAATCTTCTTTAAACGAATAATTCTGGCTATATTTCCGATATACTGCTTCCATTTTCTCGTCGTACACACCGTGTACGCACTGCGAAAATGTCATTGTATATCAAAAATCTATCTCAGAATTCTTCATTTAGAAGATTTCGAGAGTACATTAAGGGCGAAAGGAGAATTTACATGACATTTTATCAGGAATTACAGCTTAGTTCGACCGGCTCAAAGCAGCTGATAAAGAACACAACAGACAAAAAGGAAAGAAGGCGGCATATACTTATATACAATTTTAAAGTATACCTTGTTATGGCATTTTGTGTTGCGGTTGTCACAATATACAGCAAACTTACAGGAAATGGCAACAGTGTTGCCGGGGTTACAGTGCTTCTTGCACTTTTAGTACTGCGCCAGGCTGATTTTGGAATAAGGACAAGCCATGGGCTTATATGTATAGCGGGGATTTTTGCGATACTTATGGCAGGTCCGAGGCTTTCGAATATGCTTCCACCGGCAGGAGCATTTGTTGTTAATTCTGTGTGCATAATGCTCCTTATGATTTTAGGATGCCATAATGTTATCATGTATAATCACTCTACATTTGTTCTTGGATACCTTCTTCTTTACGGATATGATGTCAGTGGAAAAGATTATATCTTAAGAATTGCCGGGCTTGCGGCAGGAATGATCATATGCATGGCTGTTTTCTATAAGAATCAGAAAAACCGTCCATATCGCAGAACATTTATGGATTTATTCCGTGAATTTGATATACATTCAGCGAGAAATATATGGTACATAAGGCTGACTGTCATTGTTTCAAGTGCTATGTTTATCGTTTCAGCGCTTGGACTTCCAAGGGCTATGTGGGCAGGAATTGCATGTATGTCAGTATGTCTGCCGTTTACAGAGGACTGCACAGGCCGTGCACAGGACAGGGGACTTTTTAATGTAGTAGGAGCTGCATTATTTATTGTGCTTTATCTGGTGCTGCCAGAATCAATGTACAGTCTGATCGGAATAATAGGCGGTATAGGAGTAGGATATTCGGCAGGATACAGATGGCAGACTGCGTTTAATACGTTTGGCGCCTTATCAATAGCTTCAGCATTATTCGGAATGCCAATGGCGGTAGCACTCAGAGTAGGGATAAATGTTATATCATCGGTATACACCTTAGTCTGTAATAAAATCATTGACGGGATACGTATCAGGAATTTTGCACATTAAAAATAGTGTTATTCTTTTTTAAATGTGATACAATCTAAATATCAATTAATAAATTAGATATAATAACGAGGTGCAGAGGTTATGAAAGAAAATATGGATGAATCTATGAAGGAAAATACACCGGCAACAGAACAGCAGACACCACCGGTTTACGGAGAACCGCAGATGCAGGGACAGCAGACACCACCGGTTTATGGAGAACCGCAGATGCAGGACCAGCAGACACCACCATTTTATGGAGAACCGCAGATGCAGGGTCAGCAGACACCACCGGTTTATGGAGAACCGCAGATGCAGGGTCAGAAGACACCACCATTTTACGGAGAACCGCAGATGCAGGGTCAGCAGATACCACCATTTTATGGGAATCCACAGATGCAGTATCAGCAGGTGCCGCCAGTGTATCAGAATCAGTATGCACGAAAAGAAAAAGGCGATGAGATAGCACTTGGGATTGCATCTATGTGTCTTGGGATTGCGTCACTGCTGTTATTTTGTACATGTGTTAATGTCGCAATGGCTATAGCGAGTGTAATTCTTGGAATACTTCAGATCGTAAAAAATAAAAATAAAGTATTTTCAATAGTAGGTTTTGTGACATCAGGAATAGCGTTTATACTTACGATATTATTTGTGATCGGTATTATCGCATTTTCGTCAGAGGAAATGAACAATAATTCAACATACTACCATATGTATGATGATATTTATAATGAAATGTATGACGACTATGATTTTAATAGTTATGACGACATTTACTAAACAAAAACTTCCCATATTTGGGGAGTTTTTTTATATGATCATTCTTACAGTAAATAATTTGTCAGTAACATAAAACTGGCAGCTGCCATTTAGCTTTTCGACAGTCTGACGGATACTGTGTGTACCGAGTCCGTGTCCTTTTTGGTCTGTGACAGGCATGCCGTTTTCAATTCTGGGGCGCATGTCATATGGATTTTCCACACAGATTAAAAGTTTATCGTTTTTGCATTTCATTGAGAGATTGATAAATCGTTTATCAGGCTCAAGAGCTAATACAGCATTATATGCATTTTCGAGTGCATTTTGCAATATGGACGTCATGTCTATATCGGAAATTCCGAGTCTTTTGGGAACAGCTATTGAATGATTGAAAGCTATATGTTTTTCATTGAAAATATCAGCATTAGACATGAGTATTACATTTATGATATCATTTGTACAATATCTTTTATTGATAGTTTTTTCTGTTGTTTTTACGATTTCATGTATGTAATCTAAAGCTTTTGCTGATTCTTCATTTTCAATCATTGTGGCAATATTAGTCAGAAAATGCCGCATATCATGCCGCAGCAGGGAAACATTTTTCTCATTCCTCTGCATATTTTCCATTTCTTTTTGAAGCTGTGCTTGTTTGATCTGCATCAGGTAATTTTGTGTGGATATATGCTGCTGACGTTCAGACTGGCGGCAGTAGACAACACAGAATATCAAAAAACAGATGCACATGAGAAATGGCACAAACTCGACTATGAGGTGGTTTCCCGTGTATAGAAGTTTAGTATACACAGTTGTGGCATAGTCAAAAATATAATAGAAAAATGGCATGATACATATTGGGATAAGCTCTGGATCGGGCTTTATAAATATGTCTGACATGGCAGGGGCAATGAATTTATGTACTACAAAATATGTAAGGAAGATGCCTGCAATATATGTTAAATCGACTATCCATGCGTCACATCCGAGTGATTCGGGAATGATCGATAGCCAGTTGCAGAGATGGCAGCATAAATAAGCAAAGGATCAGATAATACTTAAACAGTTGTATAGGTTTCAACGAAAAATGCTGCAAGGTGACGGACTATAAAATGTGAATCAGCCTTGACTAACTGACAAACAACGGCTTAATGACAATTTCTGTCATTAAGCCGTATCAATTATCATAGAAGATCTAAATTGACATAAATTATTTAACTTTCACTGATATCCAGATTTTCACCTGTAAGTCCTATGTATGATCCCTCAGGAAGTCCACCTTCAGGATGTCCGATAAGCCATTTGT